>Ga0222709_1000016_pt1 | contig 91361 bp, 79 predicted proteins | sample AntAcemetage1692_FD_179822 | JGI IMG/M metagenome (GOLD analysis project Ga0222709, IMG submission 179822) | Saline water microbial communities from Ace Lake, Antarctica - #1692 | ecosystem: Environmental > Aquatic > Non-marine Saline and Alkaline > Saline | place: Antarctica: Ace Lake...
AACCTGGCAAGGCTGAGATTCACGCCTACAACGGCGGACTCTTTGCGCCGGATACCTTACTGGATACGGTAAAGATCTCGGATGATATCCTCAAAAAACACTGCCGAAAACTCTCCGAATACGACTTCGATACCGAAGTCGATACCAATATCCTCGGGCATATCTTCGAGCATAGTCTCAACGATATCGAGAATGTCCGCGCCGCACTAGAAGGCACGGCAATAGACAAAAGCAAAACCAAGCGAAAGAAAGACGGCGTATTCTATACCCCCAAATACATCACCAAGTACATCGTGGACAATACCCTCGGACGATTGTGTGGGGAGAAGAAGGTCGAACTTGGCATCGTGGACGAGGACTTTGCTGAGGGAAAGCGGGGACGGCAAAAGAAAACCATCCAACAACTCAAGGGGAAACTCGATGCTTATCGGGCTTGGCTGCTGCAACTCACTATCTGCGACCCCGCCTGTGGTTCGGGAGCCTTTCTCAATCAAGTGCTGGAGTTTCTGATTGCCGAGCATCGCTATCTGGACGAACTCGAATCCCAACTCTTCGGTACACCGATGGTCTTGCCCAATGTGGAAAACCAAATCCTCGAAAACAACATCTTCGGAGTCGATATCAATGAGGAGTCCGTAGAGATCGCCCGGCTTTCCTTATGGCTTCGCACTGCGAAGAAGGGCCGAAAACTTAGCAGCCTAAGCTCCAATATCAAAGTAGGAAACAGCCTAATCGATGATCCCGCCGTAGCAGGAGATTTGGCTTTCAATTGGGAAAAGGAGTTTCCACAAGTTTTTGCCAAAGGCGGTTTTGATGTGGTGGTGGGGAATCCGCCTTATGTAAGAGCAGAATTACTAACTGAAATAATCCCTACACTATCAATAAGTTACAAGGTTTTCCATCCAGCTAGTGATTTGTTTGCTTACTTTTACGAATTGGCCTTTCGACTTATAAAAATGGAAATTGGTGTTATGGGATTTATTTCAAACACATTTGACAAAACGACAGCTGGACATGTATTAAGAAATTTTTTAAAAGAGAATACACGATTTTCGCAGTATATAGATTTTACAGAGGTTCAAATATTTGAAGGCGCTACTACATATCCAATAATTATTGTGGCGGACACAAAAAATGAAAACCAAACCAACTTCCAATATGTGAAAATTAAAAAATCCTCTCAAAGCAGGGTAATAGATATAGAATTGCATGATAAGGTGGAAGTAATCCAATCTTCCTTAGAGGATTCTTCTTGGGCTTTTAATTCATTGGAAAACTTTAATATTCTTGAAAAAATAAGTCAAAATAAAACAATAAGAGAAAGCTTTAGCAAATGCTATTATGGAGTTAAAACAGCTTTAAACGAAGCATTTATAATTACTACCGATGTTCCTTCAAATAATAATTTGAAATCAATTTATGAAGGAAAAGAGATAAAGAAATGGAATACGCCAGATCCATCGCAAAAACTTATTTTCTTCCCAAGCGGATGGACAAAAGGAAAGTACGGGGCTATTATAAAAGAATCCGAAGCCATTGAAAAAATTAAGCTTGAATTTCCATTTATAACAAATAACTTATTATCCTATGAAGATGCCGGGAAGAAGCGATATGATAAAGGAGAGTTTTGGTGGGAGTTAAGAAATTGTGCATACTATCATTTATTTGAAGTGCCAAAAATCATTTTTCCAAATCTTCAAAACTCCAATAAATTTTCATTTGACGAACAGGGAATATTTGTTAATGCTCCTGCCGTCTTTCTTCCAACTGATAAGAAAACGCTTCTTTGTATTTTAAATTCTAAAGTAGTTTGGATGTTTTTAAAATCCATCTGTGTGGTCCGGAGTGGAGGATACATTGAAGTTAAGCCTCAATATTTTGAGCAAATTCCAATTCCTGAGTTGAGGAACGAAGATAAATTTGAAGAATTAGCTGATTTGATTATTGAAGCAACTGACTCCAAGCAAAAGATAGAATCATCATTTCTAAATCATGTTCAATCCAAATACTCCATTGAAAAACCATCCACCAAACTTCAAAACTGGCCAAGTTTAGATTTCAAGGGATTCTTGGGAGAGTTAAAGAAAGGGAAGGTTCAGCTGAGTCTATCCGAAGAAGCCGACTGGATGACCTACTTCACCGAACAAAAACAAAAAGCCCTCGCCCTCCAAACCGAAATCAACCGCATAGACGCCGAAATCGACAGGTTGGTTTATGAGTTGTATGGATTGACGGAAGAGGAGATTAGGATAGTGGAGGGGGGAATGAAATCATGATAGAATTGGATCAGTTTTACAGGAATAATATTAGCAATTTATTATTAACACATTTGGAAATTGCTGGTTGGGAGGCAGAAAAGATCAAGAAAAGTGATTTTGAGGAGAATTACATGAAATTACTAAAATTTCAAAGTAGAACTGATTGGAAAAAATTCAGAGCCAACGTTGATTTGTTTGAAGATACTGAATATGCTATTATAAGTGCATTCAGGTTTCAACTTGGAGATATGACTCTTAAGAATAGAGATTATGGGGAATTGAATATCAGGCTTTATGGAATTTTAAATGCAGTTTATTTACAAATACGCGCATTAATAGAGCTTTCAAAATTGTTGAACTATCCCAATCCAAAGGAGATAGAAAAAAGTTTAAAAAGCTTAGGTGTCTATAAATTAAGGGGTATTGCGGGATCGCATACTGTAAATTTTGAATTAGATGATGAAACAAAGGCTAATAATCCAGGAATCAATAAAATAACCACATTTCGAATAGCCCAGGCTTGTTTAAACAAGACTGGTGATAAAATTATGGCGATCAATGAAAACGGCATTACTATGAATTTCAATCTTCTTGAAGTGCTCTCAGAATATGTGAAATATTCTACAGATTTATTAGTAAATCTTATTCGTCATTCAATTGAAAGTTTACTTAGAAAGAAAAAGGACAAATTACAAATGAATGATAGACTTGAAAAACTTTTGATGAATTTGGTTGAGTATTCTGATATAAATGAAAATAGAATGTACAAGGATAAGCTATTGAATAAGTATTTAAATACTTCCCCCCGCTAGGTATAGAATCCTAGCCTAAGCGTAGTTTAAAACTACGCTTTAATATTTTTCAATATGTAATTGGAAACTTAACATCTGAGCTCATACTAAATAGTTCAGAAGTTCAATCCCTACTTGCCATACACTAAACGTTAACCGAAATTGCAAATGGAGCACTCAAAAAACATACCGAATAGATTTAATGAGGTGAGTTTCACTTTATCAAGAGAAGACATTCTCAAATTAGACGAAGCGGATAATGGGCCAATAAATAATGTCATTGCTAGAATCAAGCGACATTGCTTTGGTGTAAAATTGTTTGACGACGAGAAGGGTGTCGCAACCGAAATGTTTTATATTAACTATGACAACGAGTTAAAAGGAGACATAATTTGCTTAGATTTAAACGACCCAGATTATTTTCAACTTCTTTTACGTTTTTGTAGTATCTTATCAAACGACTATGATGACATAGATGCTATAGACGCCTTCAATATTTTTCAGACCAAATTGAGATCGTTTTTAGAAAAACGAGGCTTCTTAACTACTACCACTCTGGAATTAAAAAGATTTCGTGGACAACATGCTGTCATTATGGGGATATCACCAAGAGGTATTAAAAACATAACATTAATTGACAGAGTTGAATTTTACAGGGATTTTTTTAATGCTAATTTTGACACACCACAAATAGTAGACAAGGAATATGTTTATTTAATGTTAAACGATGATACGTCTTTTATTAAAATCGGAACAAGCAAAAAGCCAGGTTACCGTGAAAAGACTCTTCACTCACAGGAACCTAATATCCATATAATAGCCTTATGGTGTTGCAGCAAGGCTATTGAAAAAGAGTTACATAAAAAATTCGAAAACAAAAGAGTTCGTGGCGAGTGGTTCAGATTGACATTTTCAGAGTTAAAAGAAATTGAAGATTTTATGACTTTGCGGACAAGCAACAGCAGTTAACCTTGCATCGGCATTATGGTGGCCCTGACTAAGCGTTTGCAACTACCTTTTAATATCCTTGACCAATAGTTCAACCCTTTTAGGGTTGCCATTTCTCGTCATTGATTTTTTATACCCCGCATTTCATACGGGGCTATTCATGGTTTGACCACTTCGTGGTCTTTTGGAAATATATATCTTCATACTGAACCAATATACAAAATCAATAATCCTGAAAGGATCAAACCATGAATAGCCATGGGTGCAAACCATGGACACGATGAACACAATATTCCGTCCCACGACCCCGAAGGGTGTCGAACATATCGGTGCCAAATCATCCATTTAAATTCTCCCACTTCATATCGGCAATGCTGCAGCAGGAGCTATCTGGTTTGAGAGGTTTTTCTTCGACCAATCTTAAAAATATGCGGACTTTTTATGAGGAGTGGGCTGATGTAGAACTTATTTTCCTAGAAAAGTCTTCCGTTGTTTTGTTTGATTTTATGGAAGAAAAAAATCGACAGATGCCATCTGACGATCCCAGCTATTCAATTCGTCAGATACTATCTGACGAATTAGCAGATCTCTTTTTTTTAGCAGGATTTTCGCATCATTTAGCTATCATCCTTAATCCGAGGATTTGTAATCCTAACACGATCAACAATTAATCGTTTTGGCGAAACCTCTTTTTCTCGATTGACCTCATTCCTGCCAAAACAAAAAACCAATGCTCTTTCTTTTACCCGGGGTTGAAACCCCGGGCTACCAATCTAGCGTCACTACAGGACGCCTAAACCCATGTTTTCAATGGTGGATATTGGGAAATAGCTGTTCGAGATTTGTAATCTCGAACCTTGATCTAGGGATTTGCAATCCCCGAAAAGGCGTAATCAATGACTGAGAGTAATCCGTACAGCTTTGGATGTAACAAATCCTTGATTCCTTTCATTAAAAGTTCAACCCCCGCCACGGCGGGCAGGCATTTCAGGGTTACCATTTCCCAGCATTGATTTCCAAACCCCCGGTTCCACCGGGGGCTAATCATGGTTTGACCACTTCGTGGTCGTTGGAATAAAAAACTATCTACCATGCTCAATTCCCTATATAATTATTTTCATTAATGATCCTGAAAGGATCGAACCATGAATAGCCATGGGCGAAACCCATGGAAAAGGATGCAACCAAGACCATTCCCACGACCCCAACGGGGTCGAACCATTAGGGAATTGAAACCTTTTTATTTTTCTGGAATTGTTATTCATCATGTCCATAATAGTTCGACGGCTTCACCGTCGTGGGACATTCCTGATAATCTTCTAAACCCCGCATTTCATACGGGGCTATTCATGGTTTGACCACTTTGTGGTCGATATATGAAATAAATAGCGCCAACACCAATCGATGCGTCAATTGAATGATCCTGAAATGCCTGCCCGCCATGGCGGGGATCGAACCATGAATAACTTGTCCGCCGCGGCGGAGCCATGGGTGAAACCCATGGACACGATGAACACAATATTTCGCCCCACGACCCTGAAAGGGTCGAACAAATCAGTGTCAAATCATCCATTTAAATTCCCCGCCAAGTTTGGAATGTTTGCCTGAGCGTATTCCTTACAATCTTTGGATTCAACCGAACTTTTTTTTCTCTAATTAATTGTTCAACCCTTTCAAGGTTGATATTTCCCATCGTCATTCTTAATCCCCCGGTTGCACCGGGGGCTATTCATGGTTTGACCACTTCGTGGTCATAAAATGGAATAAATAATTAAATAATAAAGTAGATAAATGATCCTGAAATGCCTGCCCGCCGTGGCGGGGATCAAACCATGAATTACTTGTCCGCCGCGGCGGAGCCATGGGTGCAACCCATGGTTGGGGCAAGCACGACCATCCCCACGACCCCGAAGGGTGTCGAACATATTGAAACCAAATCGTCCATTTAAGTTCTAGCTGTTCGAGATTCACCCAACAAGCGCTGACTTGTTAGAAAAGTAAAACACCAAACCAGCTGAATAGAATTTGTAATCTCGAACCTTGATCCGGGAATTTATAATCCAACCACGATCAACAATTAATCGTTTTGGCGAAACCTCTTTTTCTCGATTGACATCAATCCTGCCAAAACAAAAATCAATGCCATTCCTTTACCCGGGGTTGAAACCCCGGGCTACCAATCTAGTATCCCCCTCGACTAGTCAAATCGCTGTTCCCCCCTAGGTGTAGAATGTTTGGCTAAGCGTAGTCCGCACAGTTGTCGGATGCAAAACGCTTTAATATTCTTCGAAATTTATTGAATTTGTAGCTAATCTTAAGACATTATCTTGTTAAGACATTATATCTGAATTTGTAAAAACTAACACTATTCGTCAATATGTTTGTTCAGTATAGCTAATTCATCTCCTGCTGTTTAAATTTACTTGTAATAGTTAACCACATACAACGATGAAAAATAATTATTAAAAAACATCACATCAGAATGTCCCAATTGTAAATGCAAAGATTTATTTCTAAATGAAATCAAATCGTTTGGGAAATGTAATTATTGCGGAAAAGAATTTCCAAGAGGTTATGATGAGCTTATTGAATTCGATCCGAGTTAAAAGTAAATATTGAATAAACCTAAGTGCCAATAACTAGATTATCGTTAATACTACCCTTGGTACCTAACTTGAAGTTTAAAGCTTTGAAGCAAGTCAACCAAATCTATTGATTTATCTGAGTGACTAATTGAAGGCTTAGTTATTTAAGCTACCGAATTAACATACCTAGCCGTATGCAATTAAATAACTGCAAATAGAAGGTCGACCTTACTCTTATTCGAAAATGGGATCTGAAGGTTGTTATTGGGCTCTTCAATAAAAAAATTCTGATTATTCGCTTTGTTTGCGACCTGAGAAGACAAGCTTTGCAGTCCAACTAGAAGGATTAACCGATTCTCAAACACTTATATCTTTGCTAACGAATTAGCGGAAACTCATAAAAATTAAATCCATTTTATAGTCCATACGAAATACCTCAAAAAAGAAAAATAACTGTTAATTGATAGTGGGCAAATTATGCAAAACACTAATCTGGTACTTTGTTAATAAAAAATTGGAACTATAAATTTCTCCTCCTGCCTCATTCATTTTTTCGCTTCGAGTATTCAAAGAGTGTGCAAACATCCTAAATATTATATTCAAACTATAAAATATTTATATAGGTTACAGAAATAGGCACGTGGATTGAATATTATTAAATTGAATTTACTAACCAGACTTTGAGCTATGACAGAAATTAAGATTGAAAAGAAAAAATCCGTTTGGCCTTGGGTACTTATGATCCTACTCTCGCTTGTACCCATTTGGTTCTTCTTTTTGAGAGATTCCGACGATAACGTTGAAGTCGAAGAAACCACAACCGAAGAAGTAGTTAAAGGAGATGAAATTGGCATGGGAAACCAAGCTATGAATTCAACAGACGCCATAGCTAAATATTCGGCTTACATCGGTGATACGGAGAAAATGGGGATTGACCATGAGTATAGTAATGGCGCATTGGATTACCTGATCGATGCGTTAGAGTCAAAAGCCAATATGCTCAAAGTCGATATAAATGCTGACTTAGATGAAGCACGTAATAATGCTTCAAAAATTAAAGTAGATCCTTACGATATAAATCACGCAGATTTAATCAAAGATTCTGGCGAAATAATCACTCGCGCCCTTTCCACCTTACAGAAAGCAAAATTCCCAAACCTGTCGCAAGAGGTGACAAATGTAGATGCAGCCGTTTCTGCTATTAAAAAAGGTGAACTTACCTTAAACCAAAAAGACGATGTGAATGAATTCTTCAAATCGGCAGAATCACTATTGATAAAAATGTAATAAAATGAACACACAAAACAAAAATTTATATTAGTTGGAAGAACTAAGCGATTACAAAGTTGCTGACACCAATAAAGATGTCCGTGGTTGGACAGTGCAAGATATAGAAGGCAGAACCATCGGTAAAGTAGATAATTTGCTCGTGAATAAAGACACAGAACGGGTAATTTACCTTGATGTAGAAGTCGATGAATCTATCATTTCAGCCAATCACAAACCTTACAGCGCAAAAGCTAAAGATGGGGTTCATGATTTCATCAACGAAGAGGGTGAAAACCATGTTATCATTCCAATTGGAATGGCAACTTTGGATTTGAATAATCATATAGTTTCAACAAAAAAAATCAATCATGAAACTTTTGCTCAGACCAAAAGATTGAAAAAAGGTACACCGGTTTACAGAGAATACGAAGTGGATGTTTTTAGTTCTTATACCAGGCCAAAAACAGAAACTCATTATCCAGACGATACTTTTTACCAACGCGACGAATTTAAACAGTAACTTAAACTAAGAAAATATTAAAGTCCGAAAGCGAAAGGTTTCGGACTTTTTTAATGGAATTCTTTACGACTTAAAATTCCCCGGCTAGGTGTAGAATATTTGCCTAGGTGTAATCCGTATAGTGGTCGGATACAAAACGCCTTAATATCTTCTGGATTCAGTACAATAGTCAGAAGTAATTCTGTTACCCAAAAGTTTGACAGCTTCGCCGTCGTGGGGGTTCTTATCGTCATTCTTAACCCCCGGTTGTGCCGGGGGCTCCGCGGTGGCGGATAAGTTATTCATGGTTTGACCACTTCGTGGTCTTTTGGAAATACATATCTTTCCACTCAATCAACGTAAAAAATCAATGATCATGAAATGGCTGCCCGCCGTGGCAGGGTATCAAACTATAAAATTAATAATAAGTATTTTTTGAATTTTTCCAAAAAAAATCACTGGGCTAGCCTATCTGAGGTTAATTCTATTTGAATAGTCGATTTTATAGTGTTTTAGTGAATTATAGATAAATAAACCCATGCGAAAAATCAGGATCTTAGTCGTAATCTTCATGATTTCTGGAAGCTTCACTGTGCAATCTCAAACAGTGGATAACGTACCGTTATCGGAGATCAATGTCACCTATATCGAGTTTACTGAAATAGGTAAGATATTTAGTCCCAAAGTCAGAATTCAAGTTGATTTTGGGCAGGATAGGTCAAGGGGCAGAATAAATGAATCTCAGATCACTGATTCAAATGGAAAGGTAATCGAGTTCAATTCGCTGGTCGATGCGCTTAATTTTTTCGATCAGTTGGGTTATGAGTTTTTAGAAGGTAACAGAAGTCATTTTGAAAGGATCAATGTCGATCAGTACTTATTAAGAAGGAAGAAGACGCTGCTGGATTCAGCAGGTAATCCAAGACAGAATTAGATTTAATCAAACGGACTATTTTATACTATAAATCAGGATTCTTGGGTGGTAGCAAAAATTATAGAGGACCAAATGTTCCCCAATAGGTGTAAAATGTTCTCTTAAGCGTAATCCGTACAGCAGTTGGATGCAACTCCGCTTTCATATTTTTAAAAATATCCCCCCAGCTTTAGAATACTAGCATAAGTATAATCCGTACAGCAGTTGGATGCATAACGCTTAAAAATCTTCTGGAATCCGTAAGGCAGTATGAAGTAATTCTTTTAGCTAAAAGTTCGACAGCTTCGCCGTAGTGTTGTATCAATCATTATTTTCTATACCCCGCATTTCATACGGGGCTAATCATGGTTTGACCACTTCGTGGTCGGAAAGTAGAATAGATTGTATCAACATTCACCGATCATTCTATTAATGATCCTGAAATGCCTGCCCCGATTTATCGGGAGATCAAACCATGAATAACTTGTCCCGAATTATCGGGAACCATGGGTGCAACCCATGGTAAAACCAATGCGAATTATATTTAACGACCCTGAAGGGGTCGAACAAATCGGAACCAAATCATCCATTTAAGTTCTAGCTGTTCGAGATTCACCCAACAAGCGCTGACTTGTTAGAAAAGTAAAACAGCAAACCAGCTGTATAGAATTTGTAATCTCGAACCTTGATCCGGGAATTTATAATCCAACCACGATCAACAATTAATCGTTTTGGCGAAACCTCTTTTTCTCGATTGACATCAATCCTGCCAAAACAAAAACGAATGCCTTTCTTTTACCCGGGGTTGAAACCCCGGGCTACCAATCTAGCGTCCCGGCAGAACGCTTAAATTCATGGTTAAAGTCTTCATCCAGGGATTTGCAATCCCAACACGATTAATAATCAATCGTTTTGGCGAAACCTCTTTTTCTCGATTGATATCAATCCTGCCAAAAAAAAACTAATTATTTCTTTTTCCCAGGGTTGAAACCCCGGGCTACCGGCTACCAATCTAGCGTTTCTACAGGACGATTAAACCACCGCTAAATATAAAATCCCAGCCTAAGCGTAATCTACACAGCCGTCGGATTTAATTACACCTTCCTATAGATAGAAATTCGTGATTCAAATGAATTCAGCTTTTTAGAGAGTAAATATATGCTTGACCAATTGTAAATTTGTAATGATGGTGGGGAAAATAAAGAACTGTTAAACTTTTAAAAGCTTCTATTCTGGAATTGCAATGATGGTCATAATGCCAAGGGATGATCTTTTCTCCTGCAATTTTTGTGGCATAAATTTCACCATCCCAAGCATAAATCCAAAAAATTCATCTTCCATATTTTTATCCCACTTGATTTCTTTTTTCTCCATCTCACTCATCCAGTACAGCAGATAAGGGTCCATCGTGCCATAAGTAAGTAGTTGGGAAACTTTCCAACCACTTTTTTGAAGCAATAGGCTGATGTTCTCCGGTGAGAATAGTGAGATATGGCGAGGCGCATGCCAACCAGCCCAGTTTTCGCCATATTTTTTGCTACTCGCTGAATCGAAGTTGGGAACTTCTATGATAAGTGTCGTGGAAGGTTTCGAAATGGATTTTAAATAATTCAGATTTTCAAGTGGAGAGTAGTCATGCTCCAAATAATGCCACATCGTAATGACATCAGGCTGCAAACTGCTTGGCAGCTCTTGAATTTCTGCGACTTGTAAGTCTAGCCCTTTGAAATGAACAGCTTCATCTTTCCAGCCTTCATCACTAAAGTCAATGCCGACAGTTCGACAACTTAAGGCTTGCTGACAGGCTTTTAAAAAGCTTGGTTTGCCACAGCCAATATCTAGAATTAAGGATTCTGATGACAACTGATGCGCATCTTTGGTACGCTTTACGCGTTTCAGATCTAGCTTTTTTTGGCTGCCCTCCACCAATTTCTCATACTTACCCCAAGCTTTTGCTCCTCTATAAGGTAGATACGAAGAAGTATAGTAATTTTTCAGCTGATCTAATTCTACTCTGGGATTTAAGAATACCAGTTTACATTCCTCACATTGATCAAAGTTGAATAACTCTTTACTGGAATGCATTTGGGCACTGACCTTAATAAAAGAACCTATTGTGGCGGCGTTACAAATAGGACAATTGGTGAGTTGCTGCATAGGTCTAAGTAGATATTCGTCTTCCGGATGTTGTTAAATTGTTGTTAAAACCAGCTGCAATCCGTATAGTTTCGGATGTAGCTCCATCTTCCTATCCATAGAATCTGTAATTCTTTAAATGTAAGGGCAAAAAATCTTTCGTCTCAACAACTCGACTGTGCTGTTCGGGGTTTCAACTGTGTAAAATATATAATCTCGAATCTTGATCTAAGGCTTTGCAATCCCTGACAAGATGCAAACAATGACTAAGTGTAATCCGTACAGCTTCGGATATAACAACTCCTTAATTTCCTTCATCAATCATCAATAGTTCAGCCTCCGCCAAGTCGGACGGGCACCTTAGGATTACCGTTTCCTATCATCAATTGCCAAAAGGATCACTTCGATAGTCCTCAGAATTACCATGGGCTACGCCGCGGCGCAAAGAGATATCCACGGTTTGAGTCTACCTACCGGACAGGCAGGCACTTCGTAGTCTAGAAACTAGATAAAAAATGCACGATATCTATTAAATCAATGATCCTGATATGCCATACAGCGCTGGCCCGGGTCTCAAGCCTAATTCTTTATACCTTCTTGTTATTAAGAATTTGCAATTCAGCTGTCGATAAGAATAACTTTTTGATTTAGAATATTATACCTAGAGCTCAGATATTTCAGCTGATAGTCGAGAAGCGAAAATAAAAAACTAGCTGAGATCCATCTTTCTCTTTTCCTCAAAATTTTCAGTCAGCATTGTATAAATCGAATTAAAAGTCTTTCGGTTGAATCGGGAATCAACATGATGCCACTTACCGCTTTGAAGTTTCAGATTTATAGCCTTAGTTTTCCCAACCCACAGGCGATTAATTTCCTGTAATTTCCAGCTTTTGAGTTCTGTGTCCAGATTTATTTCTTTTTTGCGCAGGGGATACCGAATCACCAGATTTCTTCCGACCAACCGAATATCTGAACTTCTTCTTGTAAAATATATCAACGGTAAAAAAGTAACAATCATAATAATTGCAGCGATGATAGCAGTTTCCATAACCTTTTGGTTTTTGTAGCAAATTGGTTCAAAACCGATACCAGACTAATCGATTATCTAAAAATCAAGCCATTCGATTTAATTTGAAAAATCATGATCCTGTATTTTGCTGTTAAATGAGAATAGCTTGTAAAGACATTTGTAAGCTTCCCTCCTTTGCTAGATTGATATTACATTTCAGGAACATGCGTTAAAAGAATCTAATTTAGGGAGTAAACTCTACACAATTTGAGGATCTAAATTCTTGGTCTAGGCGTAGGATACTAGCTTTAGCGTAATCCGTACAGCTTTTGAAATTTATAATCTCGAAGCTGGGTCCAAGGATTTTTAATCCAAAGCCACCGTACCCAATGTCCAATCCGCATATCTATTTTGTAGAATTAGTAAAAGGCAATTCTACAGCATTTCATGGGAATACATGCTGAAAACTAGCTTTTCGAGGTTTGTAACCTCGAAGCCAGATCAAGGAATTTGTAACCCCATTTCCTAAAAGTACAAGCCCGCCATTAGTGAGAATTAAGGCTAGAAAAGGCAGAAAAAGGGACAAAATTATCTTGTCGAGCAAAACAAAGACGACCTTAAGTATTTAAAATCTAATTTTTTGTATTTTAAAATATCCTCTGAGAATAATAATCGATGATTGGGACACTAATTTGAGGGTTCCGTCCCTCTTTACTTTTTATTTTCTGGTATTCGTTGAAAATTGAAGTCAGTCAATCTTTTTAACCAAATGATAAAAAAATGAAAACGCTACTAAAGTATTTTATCGCAATTATCCTTTTATATACAATTATACCATTGGCAAATGGTCAAAATACACCTTTGGGACCATTGATGTCAGTCACAGAATTTATCGTCCAGCCTGGACATGAAATGCAGTTCCGAGAGGGTATCAAAGCATGGAAGGCTTGCTACATCGAAAACAAAGGGCAATGGACTTGGAGACTATGGAGTCGACAACAAGGGGAAGGAACCGTCTTTGTACTTGCCTCAGATATGCCCAATTGGGCAGAAATGGACAAAATCGATGAAAAAGCTGAAGGTTGTCGGATGCTTGCTATGAACATGATCAATCCACACGTGGAAAAGGCTACTAATCATATGACTCGTCTCCTACCGGAAAACAGCAAAACCAGTCCAACTACTGATGAAATCATTATGGTTTATTCCTACAAACTCAACGCCATAAATGCCGCTAAGATGATGGAGGTAGTGAAAGAGGTAGAAGGAATCCGCAAAAAGGCTAGTCTAGAAATCACAGGCTACTGGTATCAATGGCAAACTACTGGTCCTGAAAGCCCTAATTACCATTATGTGTTGCCATATAAGGATTTTGCTGCGATGGATCTTATGCAAGAAGGCGTGTGGGAGGCGGTTGAAAAAAATGAAGGAAAAGCCAAAAAAGATGAACTTCAAGCTGCATTTCGATCATCTCTCGATAATACATGGAGTTACATCTACAAACTAGACAAAGAAATTAGCCGGCCAACTAAATAGCCGGGGTTTAATGTCAGGTAGCTGGTCTTGCTAGATTTGATTGGACAGTAAGTTGAGCCTCTTAAGTTAGAGATAATGAATCAAGGGGAAAGGAGATCATTTGACAAAGCCTTCAAGCTTATGGTTGTTGAGCTACACAAAAGCGGAAAATCCTCGAGGGATATTAGCCGAGGTTTGGACACTCCTTCAGCGATGGTTTGACGCTGGAGCAGCGGGTTTTCAGTTTCGGGAGATTCCAGTTTTGCAGCTAATGGACCGCCTGTTGCAAGTCCTGATCAGAACGAAATTATGGACTTAAACAAAGTGTTGAAAGAAGCCCAGATCAAGCGGGATATCCTAAAAAAGGCCGTAGGCATCTTCTCCAGAAGCGATAACAAATATTCGGGCTTATAAAAAGACCACCAGAAAGAATTTACTGTTGAGGGGATGTGTCAGGTTTTTGAAGTATCCGGAAATACCTATTACGACTGGCTAAACCGTAAACCTTCTAGATTAAGCCGTGAAAATGAAGTGCTAAAAGCTCAACTTGTGGAACTGCATCAGTAGTGAAAAAGTAGACTAGGAAGTCCTAAACTCACCCTTGAACTAAAAGACAGAAGTTTCCAGGCATCTAGGCTTAGGGTAGCTCGACTGATGAAACAACTGGGAATAAAAAGTATCAGCTGCCACAAATTCAGAGTGATGACAACAGATTCGAACTATGCATATATTCTATCGGATAACCTGTTAGACAGAGATTTCACAGCATCGGAATCTGGCAAAAGTGGGTATCAGACCTTATTTATGTGAGAATACTTCAAGGTTGGCTATACCTAACCATTATCATGGATCTGTTTGATAAAAAAATCATCGGATGGGCTATGAGTGAGACTATGGAGGCTTCTTATACGCTAAATGCGGCTTTTAAAATGGCGGTGGGAAACCGCTCTGTAAACCCATTTGAACTAACTTTCCACTCAGATAGTGGAATTCAGTACGTACGTAAAGAATTCAAGGAGCAGCTCAAAGCAAAAAAAGGAGACCAGAGTATGAGCAGAAAAGGAAACTGCTGAGATAATGCAGTTGGGGAAAGCTTCTTCAAAATCATCAAGTCGGAAATAATTTATCATACAGCCTATATGAATCTAGCTCAGGCCAGAGCTGAACTAGTTGAGCTCATAGCGATCTGATACACCGTGAAAAGGAATCATTCCTATCTCAATTACCTTACACCCGATCAATTTGGGGAAACAACAAAAACGAAGGCCGCTTAGAAAACTAGAACTTGAAATTGTCGCTTGGATTTTCCTCCAAAAATCAAACTGATAAGTTGCGTATCACGCGACAAGCGAGACATGAAGTCAATTTCAAACCGAGCTTAGAATATTGTCCAGATTATAGTGGCAAATCCACTAAGAAGGAAATAATTTACTCGGATGACAGTAACTTATAATTTAGCAATATGATTATCCGCAATGGCAACAGTAAAGCCATTATAGCGGTATAAAATTTGGCGAAACGTGATTTTAATTAAGAATTCAAAACCGCATCTTTAAGTGGCTCTGAAGGAGCTAATCCATTCATAACCCTGTATGCAGTCCAGGGAAGCAGATAAATACTACCCCAAAGCTCTGTCCCGATTACTATCGGGACAGAGGGTCCCGCCTCGGCGGACAAGTATAAATTGTTTCAATCCTTCAGAACTATTTTTGAGTGAATTAAAACTATACAGCTAGAATTCCTAAGAAAATTAGGCTACAGATGTAATTGAGGATGCACCTATTAAGAAATAAAACACTTCTTAAAATATTGCTTGATTATACGCAATTATGCCAATAACTATTTTCTTTGGCTAACTGTCAGTAAAGCACTCCAAGTCGAGCACATTACGAGTGACCGGAGTACTGGAAACACTAATTTGTACCATACACTATTTACTTTTATCTTTTACTGTTGCAATTGCGGACACATATTGATTAGTATCAGTAAACACTGAATAGCACTTAATTTTACAAAATCCAGGCTATCGGATTCATCAAGCAGGTCTTCCCTTCAATCTAACATCAATTCTTTTTTTCTTGATGGTTAACCTCTTCATTGCATCCATTAAGGTTGCATCTTTTGTCTCCTTATAAATCTCATTAATTGCTAATACAAGTCGTTTCGCTTCTCTTGAGGCTGTCACCCTATCACTGGTAGTCATGCTACTCATTTTAGCTTTTTCAAATACTTCTGCTTCTTTTAGAATATCCATAATTAGTATTGTTTTTTAAAATTCTCAATCCATTTTCTTAAGATATTGATACAATTCGCTATCTGTCGAAATAAAAATGGTTGTTTTTCCATCAAAAGTTTTCTCAAATGTATCCATCGATTTTAGAAAGCTATAAAGGCTTATCGATTGACTCGACCTATTATAAGCATTTGCATAAATCGAGGCAGCAGTGGCATCTGCCTTACCTTTAATCTTCTCAGCATCCCTAAATGCAATGGATTGTATATTTTTAAGTTCTCGTTCCTTCTCACCATTAATACGCGAGGCTTCTCCCTGACCTTCTGAGCGGAATTTGTCAGCGATACGGAAACGTTCACTTTTCATTCGCTCATAAACCTGCTTCTGGACTTCCTCCACGTAATTGATGCGCTTAAATCGAAAATCCAAAAGCTTGATTCCAAGCTCAATCGTCTGCTTGTTGGCCGATACCAATATCATGTTTTGGATGCTATCCCGACCTACGTAGATCTTAGACAAAGAATCACCAACAACTTCAGAATTGGATGATTCAGGAACTCTATTACTGGATCGGACAGCTTCTTCAATGTCATTACTTGCTATGAAATCCCTAGTGTCCCCATCGAGAATATCATCTATCCGGGATTGCGCATTCCGTTCATTCGTTAAACGTTTAAAAAATAGAAGAGGGTCTACAATCTGCCAACGTGCATAGGTGTCTACAAAAATGAACTTCTTGTCTTTGGTTGGTACCTGATTTGGGTCACCATTCCATTCCAAAACACGCTTTTCGAAATAATTAGCATCTTGTATTAAAGGTACCTTAAAGTACATTCCGGGCTCAGTAATGGCTTCACCGACTGGCTTTCCAAACTGAGTGATTACTACCTGGTCTTTTTCCTGTACAATAAAAACACTACTGCTTATACCTATCAGAAAAATAAGGACTACTATAGAAATTAAAATTGATTTAGTTTTCATTAGTTACAGTTTTATTGTTCAGTTGCATTTGCAGTAATGGCAATACGTTATTGCCTTCTTGGTCTGTAATGACCACATTTCCAATTTTGGGTATTACAGTTGACAATGTCTCAAGATAAATCCTTTTTTTTGTTACCTCAGGTGCCTTAACATATTCATTATACAAAGCCGTAAATCTGGCAGCTTCCCCCTCTGCGTTATTTACACGCTCGGCAGCATACCCTTCCGCTTGTTGAATGGTTTCTTCCGCTTGACCCCTTGCTTTAGGTATTACTTTATTATATTCTGACCTCGCTCGGTTAATCAACGTTTCCTTTTCTTGCTGAGCCTCATTTACAGCATTGAAAGCTGCTTTTACCGGCTCCGGCGGATTGACATCCTGAAGCACCACTTGTTCTATTTTGAAACCCAATAAATATTCCCGACATATTTCTTGAATAAGTATTTGGGCCTGACTTCCTATTTCTGTTCGGCCAACAGTCAGCACTTCGTTTACAGTTCGGTCGCCTACAATCTGTCTCATGGCAGCCTCAGAGAGCGTGCGAAGCGTGCTTTCAGGATTTCTGACTTCAAACAGATTATTGAAAGCATTGTCTATCCTGTATTGTACGACCCACTGCACCTCTGCAAGATTGAGATCGCCGGTAAGCATTAACGACTCATCTTTGGTACTAGATGATTCGCGGTATTCAGTATTGACTCCCGCTCTGGAAGTCCGAAAACCAAACTCTAGTTTTTGTTGTCTTTCTACAGGAACTTTGTAGACATCCTCCACAAAAGGTATTTTGAGATTTAATCCCGGCTCTACCTGTCGTACATATTTCCCAAATTGGGTAATAACTCCTACTTCTTCAGTACTTACCTGGAAAATTGATGAGAACAAAATCACTAATAAAATCACTATCGTAACAATAATTTTCCAATACGCAACCAGTTTTCCAAAAACAGGAGGTAAATTTAATTTTGAATTATCCATTATATTTTTCTTTGAATTTTATTGATCACACCTATAACTCTTTGCTATTCTCACTCATTCTTAAAGCATAGGCTGCTTGTAATATTTTCTAATTTGACTTTAAGAAATTTCGTTTGCTTCATGGTATTGTTGCTTTGCTATTCAGATGGAAGGGAATATTTGTATAGTTCGTCAAAAAGCAATTACGACCTATATCACTGGATTTATATGAGACGACGTGCGCAAGCAGTATAAATATTAATCGGATGACGAACGAAATAAGTTACGTTTCGATAAAGTAAAAATTCATATACTTTTCTATTTTTATCTAACATTTTCTAAATGATTTTTTAGGAAGGCATCTTTTCCATCATCAGTCACCTTATTTACTGTTTATAGGTAGGTTATCATGCTTCTACCATGTATGTCCACGAATCTAAATGAGATAAAATTTTAATTTTGCGAGGACTGAACTAAATAAGACCTTTTGATAATGGCTGTGAATTTTTCCAACAATAAATTTACATTAATTATCATGCCATTATTATTCTTACTTAGCCTTGAGGCTTTGAATATTAATCAAGATTTTCTTAACTGACCAAAAGTAAAATTTTAAAACAAAATGAATAATTTTATTCACAGATAGGTCAATTAAGTTGCCACAGCAGTACTTTATCCAAATATTAAAGTCTATATGCATTTCATTATTTTCATGAAATTCATAGAAGTATTTTCTAAAAATCAATTACCCGTTTGACATGACACTGATAACGTGATAATCTGGCTCCGATGAGAGATTGAGTTTATTCTAATCTGTCAAAAACTCTAAAACTTAATCTGCTCAAATGTTTGATTTGCATTTACCAATCTTACTTTAATGGTCTTGCATTCGCCCTACGATAGTTTCAAGAGAACTTTTCATTTTGTCCAGTGCAGTCGAAAAGGCTGACTCAATGGTGTCTGCTTGTGAGGAGACTGCAATCGGCTGCTTGCCTTCGATTCTAGCCTCCAAAATACATTTTATTTCATTTATCCCGTTTTTTCCTGCATTTTCGTCTGATAAATGAACTTCTACTCTTGTAACAAGGGATTGAAACCGGTCTAAAGATTTTAATATTAAAGAAGTAAAGTGCTGATCACTCCTTTCATCGCCGCTAATATTTTTGTCAGTATTAAATTGAATTTTCATTTTTACTTATTTTAGAATATTTAGTTATTATTGACTGAATTCTTGGAAGAGGAAAAGATAAAAATAAACCAAATCAGAAAAATGAAATTTATTTTAGTTTTCCAATTTCAAGATTGTTTAAACTAGTACTATTAAAATTAATTGTGATTTTGAGTATTTTATAATTATTTAAAGCTTAATTTTTTAACGACCCATCATCAAAATGGTTGCCTAGAACTATTTCGCATGTTTCTTTGGGGAAGGATATTATTTTTGGTGATACCTAAAAGTTATTATTTTTCATATCTCTTCAGGTATAATCAACTAGTTGTTTGAACCAAGTGTAGCCTGCTAACTTTAAAAGAGGCTCTTTTTAAGAAGATTTTTTGATCACTAATATCGACTAATTTCAATATCACAAAAGAAAGTACCGTTATTACTTTATATCTTACCTTTAGAAGGATGAATTTTTCAAATAAACTACGCAAATCGATATTTTCAAATTAAACTTAGCTTTGTAAATAATGGAATTCACAAGACTCCTAGCCTATGAATTATTTTTCCAAAAGACCTTTGCACTTCTCCTATGACTCACGCCCTTGACCGATAAGGAAAATAACAGCAAACTTTAAAGGAGGTAGAGGTAACATACAATTGTTATCAAAAATCTTTACAAATCATCGTTTTATTGGACATAATATTTTAAAAAACAGTTTGTTAATTGCTTAAGAATTCAGATTAATTCATTCTTTTAAAAATATCGGCCCACTGTCTTCCTTAATCTTATTCTTTTATTAAAATTTATCTGAACAATACTTGGCGCTTGCCGTTCTAACATCACACAATAAAACATATATTAAAATGAAGAACATCGTAGAGATTGCATCAGAAAATGGAGATTTTAGTACATTAGTAGCCGGCGTTGTAGCTGCGGGTTTAGCAGATACACTTAGCGGTCCAGGACCGTTTACAGTTTTTGCTCCAACAAATGAAGCATTTGCAAAACTACCAGCAGGTACGTTAGAGGAACTTTTAAAGCCTGAGAACAAAGAAAAATTAGCAGCCATTCTTACTTACCATGTAGTAGCTGGTAAGGTTATGTCTACAGATTTATCCAATGGACAGAAAGCTGCAACTGTTAACGGTCAAGAAGTAACAATTACTATTGGTGATGGTGTACAAGTAGATGCTGCAACAATTGCTGCAGCAGATCTTGAAGCATCAAATGGTGTCATCCATGTGGTTGATTCTGTACTCATGCCTAAGTAATATGTTCTAACCATGCGGCTTCATTAATTAAACCATGATCCGCATGGTTTTTTTCGTTTATTAGAATACTAATACAACAATAATATTATTACTTTTTTGACATAATTGTAATAAATTGATACTTTTTTAGAGAAAAAAATAAAATTTTCAATCTTCTCTAGCTTATTTTTTTGATAATTAAAAATATTTTTAGTTCATTGGCTACTTTAATTGGTTTCTCTGTGATATTTGAAACTTAAACGATTTTTCAGTCAAAGGCATTTTTAGAAAAATCTGGAATCAATTTCAAATAATATAATTAGCAGCAAGCATACCGGTGAAGATAAATTGAAGCAACAGTGAGTTGGTCAAAACTTTTACGCCAACGAGTTTTCTGTTGATCTTAAAACAAAACTCGTCCGAAGTATGCAGCATCAGTTCTTCATTTATCATTCAGCAGATTTGCAGGTATTTCTTTAAGTTACTTATAGCACTGCGAATCTACTTGAGATTGAATTTTCTATCCTCAGTCTTAGAGATTTCTTTGACATGAATACCAATACAGTCAGCCAAATCTAAGAAAGTAGTACACTTACCTGTTTGAAGAACGAAATCTTTATCGATGTATTCCTTGACCCAACCTTATACGAGTTAAGATTCGAGCTATTTACACTCACCAATTTGATGCTTTTACCGCTATTTCAACGGCTCCAGTATCTGAATTTTCTAAGATTGTCAACTCTGCCATTAGTGCAACTTTAGGTTAATTCTGGCTTCCTAGACCTATTTTTAAATTATTATTGACTTTGGACTTGGTCGACTTGCCTACAAATTCTTCACCATATTTGACCATATCTTCCAGTATGGAGTGGTCATCTTTTTTCCCGATTGTACTCCTGAGTTTATAGTATACTATGAGAACTGGCTCATATTGCTTCATTCCCAATTATCTTTACAGTTCTGCAGGACTGAACCCTTTCTTGATGGCTGTAATAACCTTCATAGACAGCATCTAGGTCCTGATAAGTGAATTGCTATTTTACATAACCATACCATTCTTTATACTGGTTTTGAAATGACAAAATTTATATCGGAAAGATTTATTGTTTTTAAGCCAATGATGCCTTGAATCTCCATCCCTTTGGTTGATAATTTCTTGTTGAAAAACTTAGTTACTAAATAAATTACAGGCAGGAAGCCTTATCTGGAAACCGATGAATAAAACTGAAGCTATTCTTAATCAAAACTATTTGCTTCGACCTAAAAAAAAGTCACTTATTTACCTAATCAACCGACTATCATTAACCGCCTCTTACAACTTATTTTGCTTCTGGTACAATTGTGGACACTCCTATAAAATAGCTCAGTTCCATAATCGAATTCATAAAAAAAGTAAGGGTATTTAAAACTTCACTTGGTCACTTAATCAACATCTGGAATAAATTAGATCGTATAAACTCTAAGTCTCCCAATTTTTTAAAATTAGAAAGATGTTTGACTTTCAAAATTATAGACGTTTTTAAAAAATTCACTGCAATTCTCATAGCCTTAGCATCAGTAATAGCAATTTTAATGGTTGAATCCGTTTAGCCCATTCCCCTTATGTCTTAATTCTGCTCAATTTCGAAAAAAGGGTTCTATAGCCACCAGCAACTTCTAGTTGAATAGCATGTTATTTCATTTATTTCTTGATCGTCAATTTCTATACGATAGCATTGCTAGTAATTCTATTTTAGATTTATTCAGCTTGTAGCCATCTTTATAAGAGGAAAATATTTTTCCATGTTCTTTAAATCTAAATATTTGAATAATTAAAAAGACAAAACTTTATAATATTCACCTACTTATTGCTTTTCGAAAAGGCATGTATCGTTGAGAATTTTTATTTTTCTAAGTTTCTTTTTATTAATTCTGCTTTGTTTTAAAATATGGATCAAGATTATCGATATAATCTGATTTTAAATTAATCTAACAGTTTTAACACTACGACTTAGTCAGGTATAAGATGGTAACATAGGGTTATTGTATACAGAAATCGGATATGAGCACAGCTTCGTAGAAATAGAATCTGTGGTTCTTTAAATGTTTGGATGAAAGTTCTTTCGCTCCTACAACCTAGCTCTTCTGGATTTGTAATCTCAGGGCTTTATCCAGAAGTTTGTAATCCCATAACCATCAATAATTAATTGTTTTGATTAACCATCATTTCTAGCTTATACTCAGTCTTATCAAAAAAACTAATAACTTTTTCCTACTTCAGGTTTGATCCCGATAGTCATTCGATGCGGTACTGAGGCTACCAATCAAGCATCCCTAAAAGAAGTCCAAACTCACAAATAAATCTTGGATCATAAGATCTAGTTGTTCAAAATTTGTAAACTCGAACCTTGAGCCAGGGATTTTAGATCCTCTGACCATCACTAGTTAATCGTTTTGGTAAATCCTTCGTTCCGCTATTTGCCTCAATTTTGCCAGATAGAAAATAATATGATTCCTTTAATTTGCGTAATAAAACGCTTCCATCAAGCGTGGCGCTGGATAGAGGCGTTTAAATTTTAGATCTATTTAAGTTACTTAATGACTCTCATCTGCTTTTGGGTCGTAATTGGCTTCCAATTCTGCTAACGTCTTTTTGCCATAGGCGATTTTGGTAATCACCACATACAGAACAGGTACAAAAAATATTGCCAGGAAGGTAGCGGAAAGCATCCCTCCAATCACAGTAAAACCAATAGTCTGTCGCGCAACGGCACCAGCTCCACTGGAAATCGCCAAAGGAATCACACCAAGGATAAAGGCCATGGAAGTCATGATAATCGGACGAAGTCTCAAGCTTACTGCTTCCAGCGTGGCTTGAATGAGTGGCATGCCAACATCTACACGATCTTTGGCAAATTCCACGATCAGAATAGCATTTTTCGCAGCCAAACCAATCAGGGTAATCAAACCAATCTGAGCATAGATATTATTATCCAAATCTGGAAGGAATTTCAATGCTACAATCGCTCCAAATGCGCCCAATGGCAATGCCAGCAAGACTGAGAATGGTATAGACCAGCTTTCATACAAGGCTGCTAAAAGCAGGGAAACCAGCACAATTGCCAAGGTAAAGATTAAAATTGTCGCATTTCCGGAAGACTGTTCCTCCCTACTCAAGCCGGAGAAATCATAGCCATAACCGGCAGGCAATACTTCTGCTGCCACTTCTTCCAAAGCTGCCAACGCTTGTCCACTACTGAAACCAGCTGCTGCATTACCATTGACTTCCGCGGAGCGGAACAGGTTATAGTGAGAAATCACCGGAGCACTTTCAACCACTTCATAACTTGTCAAAGCACTCAGCGGCACCGATTCTCCTCCTCTGCTCTGCACGTAGTATTGCTCCAAATCATCAATACCAGCTCTGTAAGCGGTATCGGCTTGTGCCACTACTCGGAAGTTTCGGCCGTATTTGGTGAAGTCATTGATATACAAACTCCCCATGTAAGTTGACATAGTCGTGAAAATTCCGGTTATCGGAACTCCTAATTTCTTGGCTTTTTCTCTATCTACAGTCACATGGTAGCCAGGTGTTTTGGCAGTAAAGAAACTATATGCCACCGCGATTTCCGGACGTTGATTTACTGCGGCAAGGAACTCCCCCACGACTCCTTCTAATTTTTTAATATCACCGCCGGCAGATCGCTGCTCCAACATAAAACTAAACCCACCGGTGCTACCCAAGCCAGGAATTGCCGGAGGCGGAACTACCACAATATTCCCTTCGGTAATCGTCGTAAACTTTTGGTTAAGCGTACTCATTATTCCTCCGAGCTGGAGGGAAGGATCTTTTCTCTCATCCCAAGGATCCATTTGGACAAAGAAAGTTGCTGCATTCGGTTTGTATGAGAAGTTGATCACGTTCAATCCTCCGATACCAGTTACGTGTTTGATTCCTTCAGTTCCTGCCAGAATATCGTTGATTTTTTGCATCACAGCTTGTGTTCGGTTACTTGCAGCTCCTTCAGGCAACTGAAGTGTCACATATATTCTTCCCTCATCTTCTGTGGGCAAGAAACCTGTTGACTTGGTCTGAAAGAGACCATATGTTCCTGCGAAAATACACACGAGCAAAATCAATACAAGCGGTGATTTTTTGATGCTATATCTCACGCCATTGGTATAGCTACTGGTTGTGCGCTCAAACCACAAATTGAATTTATAGAAGAACTTGTTGAGTCCTTTTCCATTTTCATTTACTTTCGTTGGCTTCAGTAAAAGAACACATAAAGCGGGAGTCAAACTCAAGGCTACAAAAGCAGATATCAAAACTGAGATTGCAATCGTAATCGCAAACTGCTGGTACATTCTACCGACAATCCCTGGAATAAATCCTACAGGAATAAATACCGCAGCTAGAATCAATGCAATCGCAATAACCGGAGCAGTAATATCTTTCATCGCCAAGCGTGTGGCTTCTTTGGCAGAAATCTTCTTAGAATCTATGTATTGCTGCACCGCCTCCACTACCACGATAGCATCATCCACCACAATACCGATCGCTAATACAAACCCAAAAAGCGTCAATGTATTGATTGTAAATCCAAGTAAAGGGAAGAAAATAAACGTCCCAATGATGGAAACCGGTATCGCAAGAACTGGAACCAGAGTGGCTCTCCAACTCTGCAAGAATAAGAAAACAACAATAATCACCAGAATCAATGCCTCCCCGAACGTTTGCATTACCTCCTTGATCGATGCTTCCACAACTGATACAGATTCAAATGGAACTGTATATTTCATATCCGTCGGAAAGCTCTTTTTCAACATTTCCAAGGCATCATATACACCTTCGGCTGTTTCCAGCGCATTACTTCCCGGAGCTTGGTAAAGGAGCAAAATCGCTGCTTTTTCACCATCCAGCGTAGAATATCTACTGTAGTCGAATTGACCCAATTCGACTCTGGCGACATCTCTCAAGTAAACCAAGGTCCCATCCTGAGGATTTGTTCTCAAGATGATGTCTTCAAACTCTTCGGAACTTTCCAGACGTCCATTTACGGTAATTGGATATTCAAAAACCTGAGAATCGAACTGCGGCATCGTTCCTACTTTTCCAGCAGCTACCTGTAAGTTTTGCTCTCGAATGGCAGCAGTTATTTCTGTTGCAGAAATACCGTAAAGAGCCAGTTTATCAGGCTTCAGCCAAACACGCATACTGAAATCCTGACCGATGGCTGTGATATCACCGACTCCATTTACACGGAGTAAAGCATCCTTGATAAAGATATTGGCATAATTAGAAAGGAATTTAGCATCGTGAGTATGCTCTGGAGAAGTAATACTCAACACCATCATAATGGATGGATTCCGCTTTCTCACGACGACACCCAGTCGACGAACAGCCTCCGGGAGAGTTGGCTCAGCAATGGATACCCGATTTTGCACATCCAACGCAGCGATATTGATGTCCGTGCCTACTTCGAAAGTGACGTTCATCTGCATCTGACCGGTACTGGTATTACTTGAGGATACATAGGACATCCCTGGTGTACCGTTCACTTGGGTTTCTATTGGTGTCGCCACCGTCTGCTCCACCGTTCTAGCATCAGCCCCAGTATAATTCGCTGAGACTGAAACTACTGGAGGCGTAATGTCAGGATACTGTGTGATGGGGAGATTTAAAATTGCTAAAACACCGACTATGACGATGACAATCGAAATCACCATTGCTGTTACTGGTCGTTTTATAAATACGTCTGATATCATTAGTTAGTAATCAAGTCTTATTAAAAAAATGATTTATTTGATTGCAGTTTGCTCTGTGATCAGAGCTCCTTCACGTAATTTCTGAATCCCAGTCACCACAATTTTGGTGCCCTCTGTGACCCCACTTCTTACGACGATGTCACCTCCTATCTTTGTACCTAGAATCACATTTTGCTGCTTTACCGTATTATCTGCTTGCACTACATAGACAAAGTACTCGCCCATCTGCTCGGTGACAGCTCGATAAGGAATCATGACTTGCTCTCCTATGTCTTGGTTGAGAACCTGAATGTAGACTGTCATTCCGGCGATCAGATCACGATCAGGATTTGAGAACTCAACCCGCAGGTCGATTGTACCAGACTGTCTTCCAACAGCTCTATCTATTGTGGTGAATTTGCCAGTATACGGATACACACTGCCATCACTGAATTTAATTCTAAATAAGGAATCTGGGTTGTCTTCTGCATTCAGCAGTTTATTGAATCGTGGAATCTCGCTTTCATTGATCACGAAATTTAAGGACATCGGACTGTTGGATGACACAGTATTCAGTACTGGTTGACCGGAAGAAACCTGAGCTCCCAGTCTTACTTGGGAAATACCTACTGTGCCGTCAAATGGTGCAACTAATACTGAATAGCTATAATCTGTAGCTGCTGATTCGTACTGCGCCTTTGCGGAGCTAAGTTGTGCTTTAGAATTCTGTACTGCAGTCTGCGCATAGTCCAAGGTTTGCTTTGCAATAGCATCCTGTGCATCCAAGCTCTTATAGCGGTCGTAATCTTTTTCAGATTTCGCCAAATTGGCTTCTGCACTTTGTATTTGAGCTTTTGCCTGTTGTAATAAAGCCGAATATTTGCTTCGGTCGATTTCATAAAGCTTCTGTCCTTTCGTTACTTCCTGACCATCTTTGATGTAGACGTTAGTAATGTAACCACCAATCTGTGGGCGAATTTCCACCTCATTTAACGGTACAAGAGTTGCGGGATATTCGTCAAGGCCTATTACAGATTTTTTCACCAACGTATGGGTCGTAACTAGTAATGCAGCAGGAGCTTGTTGTCTTTCTGACTGCTTTTGCCCGCAAGAAAAGCCCACAAGGATCAAGGCAGAAAAAGCTACAAGTTTGTATGATAATTTCATTTGTATAAAATTTAATGCTGGATCTAATTAATTGATAGTGCCTAATGCTTTTTCTAAATCAAGTTTGGCCTCTAAAACCCGATAAAATGCATTAATATGATTGATCTGGGCTGTTTGAAGGTCAGTTTCTGCTATGACTAGTTCCACATAGGCTTTGATTCCTTCATTGTACTGCAGCTTGATGATGATATAGACCTCCTCTGCTAATTTCATATTATCTCTGATCAGCTGCCATTCGTAAACACTACTGTTGTAGTCCGCACGGGCCTTGGAATATTCAGTTTTAATTTGATTGCTGAGATTTTCGATTTCGACATTTCCCCGCTCTACTTGAAGTTCTGCTGCTCTTACTTTATGGATTCGCTTTCCTCCTTGGAAAATGGGAATTGATAGATTGAGTCCCACAGCTGAAACTGGATAAGATACATCGTACAAGTTTGATAAATCTGTATTGAAATAATTCCAATTGTATCGGTAGTATGCTGATAGCTCCGGCAGGTAATTCCATTTTTCATATCCGATGCGAATTTCATTGAGTGTTTGCTGAGTTTGTAAAAGTTGATACTCCACACGGTTCTTGAGGATTAATGGATCTGCAGTATCTTCTGCGATTTTGCCTGCTGCATCTTGTGCATCAAATTCAATAACGAAACCCAAACTATCAGGATAGCCCATCAATTGCTTCAAATAATCATACTTCGCATCAAAAGAATTCGCCACTCGATTACGATCACTTTTCACATTGGTCAATGCAATCGAGGCCCGTTGGTAATCAGTCTTATCCACCAATCCAGCCTCAAATCGGCTATAAGCATCTTCATATTGCTTCTCCAGACGATCCAGATTTTGATCAAGAATTCTTATTTGTTCCTCGGATAATATAATCGAGTAAAAAGCTTTGCTCACATTGACCACCGTACTAATCCGGGCATTGGTTATGACCTGCTGAAGTTGCTGACGGTAATATTTTGAAGATTTCGAAGCAAAAAGTTGATCTCTATTGATTATGGTCTGATTTGCCTGGAGCAAAACATTCGAATTGTATTTCTGACCAAAAGTAATCAACTCATCGCCGATGATCTGCTGCAGGAGTTTAATGTTATAATCTCCCGCAGCTGAAGCGGTTATCTGAGGGTACCAGTCCGCTAAGTTTGATCTGATATCACGCTCTCCTATCTCCTGATCAATCTGTGCTTGCCTGATGATCGGACTCCGAAATAGTGCATATTCCACCACCTGATCCAAAGTTAATGTTCCTTGGGGTACGGTGACGTCTTCCTGACTGTAGGCGGCTTTTGAAAAAAGTAGCATACTCATTACGCCCAACAGTAAACATTTCATGATCATAGGTGAAATAATTGATAGGTTTGAATTGAAAAAAACGTTTGAATTAATCGGCTTCGGTACTATCCCAGATCAAGTGCTATATTTCATCCAGATCCATATTATGTTGGAAAAGTTTCTTTTTGAAATTCCGCTTTATTGGGACGATCAAATTCGTGTTTGAATTCACAAGGTGGATTCAGGATGTAAATGCAACTTTTCCTTCACTGTTGACGGCTACTACAAAAATCTCATCAAGTGATTTAAAACCGTACCCCTTTCTAGGTCTGTTATTCAATACATTTTTCGCCCTTTTGACGGTTTAATGATTCAAAGTGTCAAAATTAGTGCCTTTCGAAAAATACTGTCTGACAAGTCCATTCAAATTTTCGTTGGTATCCCTTCCTTAGCCATTATAAGGCCTTGAAAAGTAAAAATATTTACCCAACCACTGAGCGATCAATTCGTGGTTTACGAATTCTTTACCATTATCGGTGTTTGTGGTAGGCATGAAAGGTGCTCGGTCTTCCAACGGCTAAACAGCTTTTTTTGCTATGTCGCTGGCCTCTTTTCCCTTTATTTAGCTCACATCCTAAGTATTCCTATAGCGATGTGGTTTACGGTAAGCAGGGCTCCATTATGACCTTTCCCGATGATCAGATCGATTTCGATATCATAAATTCTATTCTTTTAGTCAATTAACCCAGCCTCTGCCCTATGTAGGTTCTGTTGGAGATTTGCTAGCTTTCAGCCTTCTTATTACCCCATTTCCAGTATTCCTTACCTCATTTCCTTAACTATTCTTGAGCATCCCACCATCCTTTTATCCTGCCAAACGAACTGGTATACCTGCGCTACCGAGACGTATGGAATTTTGTTTCGGATCGCATGCCCTTTTGTATGTTCAAGACTGTAGTCTTTTTTTAACAACTAGGTAATATTATCCTGTATTTGTGGAATAAAAGCCTCGTCCTTGTTTTTCTACTTGTGTCTGCAAGCAGCTTTTCGATGAGTCGGGTCAGCATTTCTTAGTAAGCTATCAGAATTCCTGTTTCAATCCTCGCCTAAAGTCAATTTATACCTACCAAGAAGACTGGCAATCTGGGAATTTCAAAACTCCCTTTCCTTAAAAGGAAAATTTCGCACCTTTTTGTCAGCCTTAAATGCGAGATATTGTTTGAGTTTTGCGGACCAAAAATATAAGGTTTTTAGCGCCACCCCCCTAAAGTCTTTACCTTAGGACCAAACGTTAAAGTGGTTTTTTTCAATACCAATGCGATGAGTTTATTACTTGAATCTAAGCTTCAAAAGATGCTCGAAAGTGGCAATTCATCTTCATTTATTGAAATAAAGGGAATTGAACATTGGGCTGGAAATGCCGAACAGGCAAATACAGTATTTGAATTTGTTGTCTCAGAATTTAAAAAATGGAACCATAAAGACTACAAGTAACTAATGTTAAAATAAGAGAACTGCTATCCATCTCACTTACTACGCAATCACTTTCAGAAATTTTTTTCAAATTTCCAAAGTGGCTCACCACAGTAGCTTACTCCAGATTTTGAAAAATGGGCAGAAAAATATGATCACATCTCCAAATAAAATAAAGATGAGTGGCATCAGCCTGAATACGAACGGATACCAGTTAGTACTCATGAATTTAATTTCAAAACTTTGGAAGACTTTAAAATCAAGTTTGAAGAGAAAGACGGGGAAATCGTTACAGTGGATTTTATCCAGACAAATGGGACTTTCCGAGTGGAAAAGAAGAAGTAGAACCTGGGAGCAGGCCTTGACAGGACTAATTATTTCCCATTCTGGAAAGCTGTAAAACCCATCTGGTTGTAAAATAATCTTTACCCCAACCCGGGCTAAAACAATGTCGGCACTTCAGGCTTTTTTATCTTCGTTCTTGCGTATTGGGGAGATTAAAATCGTTTTGAAAAATCAATTCATCTTGATCTTAAACCACTTCACCGCATTGAAGTAGTAGATTTTGTCTACCACTTCGCTTGGGAGTTTTAATCCTTGAAATGAGCCTGTCACCACTCTATTTTCCATGATCTGGTCTGATACAAAGTAATTCCAATCCTCCTGCCAAGTGGTGAAGGCATTTGCTTTTACCTGTTCAGAATCCGGAGTTCCGGAGATTCCCAGATCAGTTCCATAGATTAATCGATCCTGATACTTGATGATGAAGTCGCGTACTTTTTCTTGATCTTTTTGGCTTTGGAACTGCAAATGTCCAATTCGTGCGGCCATATCCACAGCCATATTCGGATAGGAATCCAATCGCTTGGCAAGTTCGTCCACATTCCATTCCAGACTTCCCAAATGTGCGCCAACAAAGCGTATTTCAGGAAATTTCGCCAGGAGATTATCCCGTGCCTCCACTTGTTGTTCATAGCTTGGGTACTCAGGATGGAGGAACATATGATATTCTGGATTTGCTTTGAAGTAGGTACGGTCGTTATTGACAGTCATTTGATCCAAAGAAAGCCAGCAGTTTTTAGGTTCGCCCAGATGAGCCATTAGCGTCTTGTCTTGATCTTGGACAAATTGAAAAACCGGTTCTAGACGAGGGTGATCCGCCATGATGAAGTCCCCGTTCTCATCCTTGTAAGTCATCCCGATATTTTTCCAGATTTTGATTCCGATTGCACCTTGGTCGAAAGTCTTTTTGATCCGTTCAATTTCCTTTTCTGCCCAATTAGCATCACTCCAGTTTTCAAGGGAAATCGTAGAAAGGAAGTCGATATGATCGGGGTTATTAGCTTTCTGAAACAGTGCCAGTCGAATCTGTTCTTCCAGTTTTGGATAGTTTGGCACATCTACACTGACTGTCAACAGGTAGAAATTGGCAGCCTTTGCGGCATCAGTCAGCGCGGTACTTTCAGCATTGTGATGGGTATGAGTATCAATCTTCCTCACCTTGGCAAAGTCCTCCGGTCCGTAGTAGTTTTCTTTGTCAGCAACAGCAAATCCTATCAAAGTAGAAATCAGGAAAGAAAGAATCAGATCGATCATCGTTGGGTGGGAATATCTGTTTTCCTAAGTTAATAAAATATGATCTGAGTATGCACAATCACGAATGAATCCCACTTCTGAGTGTAGTTAAATCATCGAATAGACTTGATGGGTGCTGTACTGTTGTTGGAAGTAATTCCACCAAGCTATTTTTTGGCCTCCACACAGCTTCGTGAGCAATCTCCCTGCCTCATCGAATACTCGAACATTGCCTGCTATCCCCATATACTGAAGCCGGGAGTTGACATTCCTTTCCAGAGAAATTCTATCTAAAGAGTTATTCTAGGTAAATTATAATTTCCTAGATTTAAAATTACTGGCGTCCGACAAAATTTCGTTTTTGGAAATTAATCGGCTTAGAAATGAGTATTTGGAAATTTCCCCGTACCTCCCTAGGTGATGTATCATTGATGGTTCAAAAGGGGGGTAGTTTTCAGAAAGGCGCTGAAATGTTCATTTTGCGCTAACTGGAGCATATTTTTTCAGAGTTTTAGTTTTACTCGGACGCCAGTAATTTAAAATAGGAAAAAATGAACTCCACGTATTCAAAATCTCCATAAACTATAGCAATAATCTTTTGGCTCATTGTTCTGTTTACTCCTGAAATACAACCATTCCCAGTTCCTCTAGCTCTTATTTTCCTCTTTGGCGGAGGCATATTTGGTTTTCTTTGGCCAAAAGAATCTTAGCGGTAAGGATTATGGATTGCAGGGGCAATGTTTTTTCCTTTTAGGATTAAGTGTGTATTCCCCGCTGGGTAACTGGAGGTATTCTGAAAAAAAACATTTATCGCTACTGCTTCTTGCAATTTTCTCCACTTAACTATAAAGTTTTGTTTTAGCTTGGTTTAAACTTAACCGATAAAAAAGAGACTGAAAAGTAAAAGTGATTCACTATAAAAATTAGTTAAAAAAACTCAAAGGAAATAGTTTTCAGAAAATTTTTAACACCAAATTATGGGAAAAGGATATTTATTACCAGTTAGTAGCCCTACTGGCAGTGGCTTTTGCGTCCGCGGGGTCGACAACTGGATCTCCAATGCACATACGGTCTTCCACTACAGCTTTTTATTTTGAAAGAATTTCAAATGACTTCTATATCAATTCACCTAATACCCAAATCCCTAAGCCAAAGTTATCCGTACCTTTTTCTCCTTCAGTTTTACTGAATTGACCTTTGGCAAAAGTTTAGCGACTTGGGAGGTTTTCACTCCTACAAATGCACAATCCGTTTTGAGTTCGATGATTCCCAACTGATCCTGAGTCAGGTCTCCTTGCTTCAGGAATAATCCAGCGATATCTCCTTTGGAGATTTTATTTGTTCTACCGCCTGAGATAAAAAGTGTGGACCATTCAGAAGGTGCTGGAAGTTTGGCGGGATTGAGTTTTTCGATCTCGGTGTCTCTCGCAAAATCGGGCAGTCTTTCTTTTTCATTGTACAGAATAAAAGCCGTGCCCTCAGCATTCATACGAGCTGTACGCCCATTTCGATGAGTAAATTCCGACTCTCGGCTAGGAAGCTGATAATGGATGATAAAACCCAGTTCAGGCACATCGATTCCTCTGGCTGCAAGATCCGTTGCTAGAAGTAGTTGATGGGTTCCATTTCGAAATTTGATCAGTGATCGTTCTCGATCTTGCTGCTCCATATCTCCATGAAATGTGCCATGGGAAATCCCATTTGCAGCTAAGACATCACTCACACGCTGAATCGAATCTTTGAGGTTGCAGAAGATAATCCCATTTTGATTGCCGAAGTTGCTGATCAATTGGATCAGTGTTTCGAACTTATCCTTGCTGGGAGAGAGTACCCGCTTGACCGTGAGTTGAGTGATTTTTTCTGCCAAATAATCAATCCGTATCGGTGAGTTGAGTTGGACAAATTTTGGCATTGCCACGTCTTGGGTAGCAGAGGTAAGAATTTTCTTCTTGACTTTTGGAAGTAAATCAAGAATATGTCTCATCTCGAGTTCAAATCCAATCTCTAGTGATTTGTCAAACTCATCCAGTACGAGAGTTTCAATAAATTTCGTTTCGAAAGCTCCTCTTCGGAGATGATCCGCCACTCGTCCAGGTGTGCCAATCAATACCGCTGGACGGTGTTTGATCTCCATTCTGTCTTTAGATCCAGTCCGACCGCCATAGACTGCATTTACTTTGAATCCAGTCCCCATCTCTCGCGTCACCTGCTCAATCTGAATCGCAAGTTCGCGGGAAGGTACAATTATCAGTAACTGAACCTCACTGATCTTATCATCCAGACCTTCAATCAGCGGAAGTAGAAAAGCCAAAGTTTTTCCTGTCCCCGTTGGAGAAAGCAGAATCAAATCATTGTTAGAACGAATGGCTTTTTGCGCTGCCAGCTGCATGGGATTCAGAGTAGCTATTCCCAATTTGGAAAGAATTTCAGCTTGGCTTTTGGTAGTGGTAGACATACTACAAAGGTACGAGCATAAAATCAGGCCTGTAAAAAAATTTTGACCTAGGAAATGACTCTTTACCTAATCTCCACGAAAGCCATCGATGGGTCTCTATTCTCTCAATCTCTCATTCTCCAACCTCCTATTGTCTCATTCTCTATTCCCTTACTTCATCTTCTCAAAAACCAAAAAATGCTGGATCTTCATAAATTTACCATTCTCCACCAATTGAAAACCATTGGCATTGAGCTCTTTTTCAACTTGCTTCACGGTCATTTTATGAAGCGGTTTGATCTGAATAGAAGGATCTTCGCCTCGGTATTCTAATAATAGAAATTTTCCATTGGGCTTTAAGGACTTGTGGATGGCTTCCAGCATTTCCTTTGGGTAGGCGAGTTCATGATATACATCCACCATGATTGCAAGATCGACGGAATTTTCTAGAAGGTTTGGGCTAGACTCGGTTCCTTTCACCGTCACAACATTGTTCATTCCTAATTCCTTGCTTTTCTTACTCAGGTAATTGATCGCGTCATCCTGAATCTCGACTGCAAAAACTTTTCCCTGCGGGACCATCGGTGCGATCCGAAAAGTATAATAACCTGAGCCGGCACCGATGTCTGCTACCGCACTAGTTGCAGTAATCGGCAAATTTTTAATCGCCAACGAAACGCTTTCTTCTTGCTCTCGGCTTTGCCGCTCCAACCAAGCTCTTCCTGCAAAGCCCATGACTTGTGAAATCTCCCGTCCCATGTAGATTTTGCCCGTTCCATCCCGAGTTGGAGCTTTATAGGTATAGTTGGCATCGATTACCTTTGACTTGGTTTGGGCTTCACAGCCAAAGTTTGACAGGATGCCAAAAATGAAAAGAAATAAAACAAGGGACTTTTTCATGGAATCTTTTTCTTTTTTAACCAGAAAGACAGCCGAGGGTTTCAGAAAAGCAAGAAATTGATCATCTCACAGACACCTAGCTTCATATATAAATTTTTTCTAATTCTATTTCGTTTTGCTTATCTAGAAGCCGGAAGTGATCATTCCCATTTTACGACACAAAGTCAGATTTGGGATTTAACTTACCTTTCAATCCAATTCTCGATCTGAACACTTGAAATCCTTTTAAACTCATCAAGATTTTCGGTTAACATAATCAGTTCTTTTTCAACTGCGGTACACCCAATCAAAAGATTGAAATCACTGATCACTTTGCCGATTGCCCTTAATCTGGCGTTTTCTTTTCCATATAAGTAAATGGCATCAAAAATTGGGAGAATCATGACTTGATCGGTAAAAGCTTCGATTAAGTCATGATTCCTTTTCGGGTTAGAACTGTTTTCAGCTCCAAAAATCAATTCTACAAGAGTAATTATAGAAATTGCACAATTTTCTATTCCTATTTCTTGGAGCTTTTTTAATAGGTTAAATTTCGCACCCAAAAAATGAATACAAATATTGGTATCTAACAGATATTCCATTCGAAACTTTCAATAGCTGACCTTTCCATTCTAGATTCTGTAATTTCTTTGATGATTTTGTCTGAATCTTTAAGATCATACCATGCCCCGAATAAAGTTTTTAAATCCACCTTTTTCACCTTGGATTCAAGCGATTTGGTCAGCTTGATAATCAGTTTTTTCTTGGAAAGATTATCCAAACTATCCAGTAGGCCAAAGTATCTTTCCAAGGTCTTCTTATCTACAGTAAGTCTTCCCATATTCTTTTTAATCCAATTTACTGAACTAACGTAAGTATTCTTAAAAGTTTTTGAATTTCATATTATCCTCCAAGTTGTCCTTGTTCTCCAGAAGCTGGACTCGACTCGGAAATATTGCTTCAGCAATTAGATTTTCTTTCAAACGTGTTAAAACCAAAGATTTGGTAAAGGAACGCATGAAAAAATTATCCTGAGTGGTTCAAAGATGAATAGCCATGGGTGAAACCCCTGGTGAACCGGGTAGCGAAATAACCCTCTCCCGCCCAGAATTACTTTTTGGAAACCAATGTATTTGCGGGAGCTTGGAAACGATTTTTCGGAGATACAAAATTGACCACCAAATAGAAACATAGCTTTAAATAGACATTTATCATGCTTCCGTGGTATCTTACTTTTTTGTGGCTGGCCGCGTTATCCTGCTTCTCCAGAGGCTGGACGCAATGACTTTCTTTTTCTGATACAAATTTATCTGTGAGAATCTGTACAGTTTTCTGCGATAAGCTGTATAAGCTCAATTTTCAGAAGCATTCGAATAAAAATTAAAAAAGTCAGCCTTAAAAGTCTTAGAATAAAAGACATAATTGTTATTTTAAGTTTACTAATATTAAACCAAAAAATTACCCCTTCAACCAAATAAGCTCAATCAATTCATATGAAAAAAAAAATCTGGAGACTCCTCGTATCATTTATCATTGTACTGACTTTGGTTTCTTTCTTGATTATTTTCAAAGAAAATAAAATCACTCCTACTCTGGCGGGAATTCCATTTATTTTTTGGTCTGGATTTTTAGTAAGTGTTTTAATAGTGCTTGCCACTTACTTAGCATCCAAAATTTTTCCTTACGGCAAGCCGTCCAAATCATGATCAGCTGGCTAATCTTTTTTTTTACTATTTTTCTGGGTATGCTTGCCTATGCCTCCTACCGCTCTTATCGAAAAGATCAAAGTTCGGATGAGTTCATACTCGGTGGTTCTAACATCGGGGCAATACTTGGATTCCTGACCTTTTCGGCAACTCTTTTCAGTGCGTTTACTTTTATGGGAATGCCGGACTTCTTCCGAACCCAAGGCGTAGGAGCTTGGATTTTCTTAGGCATTTCGGATACCTTGATGGTCTTCTTGCTGGTATGGTTTGGCTATTCACTTCGGAAAAGAGCCGCTTTGGTCGGCTACCAAGGCGTGGCTGGACTGATGAGGTCATGCTATGGTAATCGCTATGCTGGGTACTTGCTTTTTGGTAGTTCCTTCTTATTTCTGATCCCATATGTTTCGATTCAAATTCGTGGCATTTCGATTTTCCTCGATGCTGCTTTTCCAGTAATGCTGCCCCATTGGGCTTGGTCGACAATTTTGGTCGTGATCATGTTAGTATACTCACAGATCGGTGGCTTGAAAGCGATTATATACAGCGATGCCATCCAGGGTGTGATTATGCTGGCGGTAATATGGATTATTGGAGTTACTTGCCTCAGGATGGCTGGAGGATTTGAGGCAGCAATGGCTAAAGTAACTGAATCAAATGCGGGTCTCCTCAGCCTCCCCGGACCTAAAGGACTTTTCAGTCCACAGTTTTTAATTGCCTCGACAATTGCTATTGTACTGATTCCAGTCTCACAGCCACAGTTTGCTACTCGACTGGTGATGATGAAGAATTTGGAATCAGTTCATCAGATGGCCTATGCTGTTGGAATTTTCGCAATTTTGGTGATTCTTCCGACTGCCTTCATTGGGCTTTATGGGGCAATCCAATATCCTGAGGCCAGCACCGCCGACTTCCTGGCGCAGGCACTCTTATTTGATCAGGCCGTGCCAGTCGCAGCTTTGGCAGTGGTTGGCTTATTTGCTGCCTGCCTTTCGACAACTAATGCCCAGATTTTTGCCTTAGGCACCGAGTTACGATCCTTGCTTACGGGTTCAGATCAGGCAAATATGCGTGCAACGAAAATCTCCATTTTGATATTTTCTATCATCGTATTGATTTTCTCTACTTACATGACTGACGAATTGGTCTTGCTTGCACGAGTGAGTTTCACTGGCACTTCGATGATTGCCCCAGTAGTATTGGGGGCAGTTATTTTCAAGAATCCACCAAAAGGATTACTCTTAATTTCCAGCCTTAGTTTAGGCTATTTTATTTTATCATTAATGGAGATTGTTCCCAATCAACTCTTGAGTCAGCCGCTGGACATTATGATATATGGGATTTTAGCTCTCGTCACAACAGTCTTGATGCTCAAACATCACTTTACTCAAAAGACATACGATGAAGCTTGATCCTACCATTTCAATAGCAAGCTTGGATGCTCCATTAAAGAAATTTTGGAAGCTTTACGGTCAAAAAATCCATTTACTCGAGCGATCACTTGACCCCAACAAAGGTGCGCCAGTCTTCACTGAAAAAGGAGTCTATATCAGTCGAGGCTGGACGGAGTGGACTCAGGGTTTTCAATATGGCGCTGCTTTACTTCAGTTTGATGCCACTGGAGATTCAGAATTTCTTGAAATCGGCAGAAAGAATACTGTCAAAAAGATGGCTCCTCACCTGACTCATACCGGAGTCCATGATCATGGATTCAATAATGTGAGCACCTATGGAAATTTGCTATGCCTGATTCAGGAAGGAAAAATCGCTGCTTCGGAATGGGAAAAGGAATTCTATAAACTCGCTCTCAAAGTAAGTGGAGCAGTGCAAGCTACCCGATGGACAACGATATCTGACGGAGGTTTTATCTATTCCTTCAATGGACCACATTCACTTTTTGTAGATACGATGCGCTCTTGTCGCGCTTTAGTCCTGTCTCATGCGCTCGGCCATGTGCTTCAGGGAGAAAATGATGTAAAAATATCGTTGATTCAGCGTGCGATTCAGCACATGCTCAGCACTGTTCGGTATTCGATTTATTACGGCAAGGGAAGAGATAGCTACGACGTCTCCGGAAGAACAGCTCATGAGATCATCTTCAATACCAACGATGGAAATTACCGCTGTCCCAATTCGCAGCAAGGCTATACCGGCTTTAGCACCTGGACTCGAGGTCAGGCTTGGGCCATTTCCGGACTTGGAGAAATACTTGAAATCTTGGATCAACTCTCTGAGAAAGACTATGCAGTACTAATTTCTAAGCAGGATTTGATTGCAGAATTGAAAACTGCTGCGATTGCCACGGCTGACTTTTACCTGGCTAATACCCCTTCAGATGGGATTACGTATTGGGATACTGGAGCACCGGGACTCCAACGGATGAGAGATTACCTCAATCGTCCCGCAGATCCTTTCAATGAAATCGAACCAGTGGACAGTTCAGCGGCTTGCATTGCTGCGCAGGGCCTGATTCGAATAGCTAATTTTATCAAAACCACTGACCCTGATCGAGCTGCCAGCTACCATCATGCGGGCATACAGATTGCCTTTCATTTATTTCAGGAGCTTTACTTATCCACTGATCCGAGCCATCAAGGGTTAATCTTGCATACTATCTATCATCAGCCAAATGGCTGGGGTTATGTCCCGGAGCCGGGAAAAGCTCCTTACGGAGAATCCTGTATGTGGGGCGATTACCATGCCCGTGAACTCGCACTGTTACTTCAGCGAATAAGAAATAACGAACAGTATTATAGCTTTTTCAATTGTGTAAAACCGATATGAGCACCGAAAAACACAAACCACAATTCCCGCGAGTGGCGCAGCTTAAGACTGCGGAGCAACTCCGAAATCACTTGACTGAAAAAAGCATTGCTTTGGATTTTGATGAAGAGCTAAAAAACGGATCTGAGTCTCCTTTTACAAAAGGCCATCAAACACGGGCAGGAAATCGAATCGGAAATTCATTCTGTATTCTGCCTATGGAAGGCTGGGATGGAACCACCGATGGAAGACCGACTGAACTCACCAAGCGACGCTGGCGCAACTTTGCGATCAGCGGGGCAAAGCTACTTTGGGGATGTGAAGCAGTGGCGGTAAGTCATGAAGGCCGTGCCAATCCCAATCAACTGCTGATGAATGAAGCAAATTTTCAGGATTTTGCCGGGCTTTTTCAACTGGTGCAAGAGTCACATCAAGAAAAATTCGGAACGAGCGACGACTTGCTTATCGGTCTTCAACTCACTCATTCGGGAAGATTCTGCAAGCCAAATAGCAAGACTAAAATGGAGCCGAAGATTCTTTACCATCATCCAGTTTTAGACAAAAAATTTGGATTGGGAGAAGATTATCCCTTGATGAGTGACAGGGAAATCAGTGAATTGATTGATGATTATATTCGTGCAGCAGTACTTTCCAAAAAGGCTGGCTTCCAGTTTGTGGACATCAAGCATTGTCATGGCTACCTGGGACATGAATTCCTAAGCAGCTATGATCGCGAAGGTCGCTATGGAAAATCCATGGAAAACAGAACTCGATTCCTCAGAGAGATCGTGGCAGGAATTCGTGCAGAAGCTCCCGGACTAGAAATTGGGGTACGAATGAGTATTTTTGATTGGATGCCATTCCAAAAAGGACCGGAAGAAACTGGTATTCCTGCAATCCAGAGCGACTATAGTTATGCTTTTGGTTCCGATCCTTACGGTTTGAAAGCTGATTTGACCGAACCATTTGCTTTTCTTCAAGAACTTGAAAAGCTCAATATCGAATTACTTTGTACCACGGCAGGAAGTCCCTATTACAACCCACATATTCAGCGACCGGCCTTATTCCCTCCATCTGATGGATACCAGCCACCCGAGGATCCACTGCAAGGTATTGCGCGGCAAATTGCGGCGACGGCTGCTGTCAAGGCTGTGTTTCCAAGCTTTTACGTGGTCGGCTCGGCGTATTCTTACTTGCAAGAATGGCTGCCAAACGTGGCCCAGAATGTTCTTCAAACCGGTAAAGCAGATTCGATCGGATTAGGCCGAATGGTCTTGAGTTACCCACAATTACCCGAAGATATTTTGACAGGAAATGGGATGAAGCGTGGTAAAATCTGTAGAACTTTTTCAGATTGCACCACCGCTCCACGAAATGGAATGGTATCAGGATGCTTTCCGCTTGATCCATTTTACAAAGTCATGGAAGAATTTACCACTTTAAAAGAATTGAAAAGCACATGAATCGAGTCGCCTTAGTCACAGGAGGAAGCCGAGGAATCGGATTTGGAATCGCAAAAAAACTTGCCCAAGAAGGCATAGATCTCGCCATTAATGGGGTGAGATCAGTCGAGGATGCTGGGGGAAGTTTGGCAGAACTTCGAGCCTTTGGGGTCCGAGTAGAATATCTGCAAGGAAATATCGGAACTTCCGAAGGCAGAAGGGGAATCGTCCAAGGCATGCGAGATACGTTTGGCAAAATCGATATCCTTGTCAATAATGCCGGTGTGGCTCCAAAGGTCCGAAGTGATGTGTTTGAAATCTCTGAGGATGATTACGATTATGTAGTCGATATCAATCAGAAGGGTACGTTTTTCCTGACTCAAGCCATTGCCAAGTGGATGGCAGAAGTCAAGCAGGCAAATCCTGAGCGGCTTTTTACCATCATCACCATTACCTCAGTATCTGCCGTAATGGCCTCCATCCATCGTGCCTCTTACTGCATGTCCAAAGTTGCTGCCTCGATGATGTCCACTGTAATGGCAATTAAGATGGCGGAATTTGATATTCCAGTATATGAAATCCGACCGGGAGTCATCGAAACAGATATGATCGAAGCCGTGCGAGAATCCTATCGCAAAGCAGTGAAAAGTGGCTTTACGCTGGAGCAACGAATGGGAATGCCGGAGGATATCGGGAAAGTCGCCGCCGCATTGATCCGGGGAGATTTACCTTATTCCACCGGTCAGATTATTTCCGTAGATGGAGGAATGACCGTACAGCGGATGTAGGGATTTTCAGCCCCTTTATATTTGGAAAAAAATCTCTCAATTAGCCCTATGAAACTCATTTTCGCTTTATTCATTTTCATGATTTATATCAATTCTGGTTTTGCTCAAGTTTCAACCGATAGTCTTCCTTATGCTCAAATCCCTGAAAAAACCGGTGCATACACTGGAGGAAATGTACTGAGTCGAATGATCGATGGATTGGGCTTTCGCTATTATTGGGCCACAGAAGGATTGACAGAAAAAGAGCTGGATTTCATCCCTACACCCGAATCTCGAAATACGATGGAAACGATTGAACATCTTTTCGGCCTTTCTCAAACCATGCTTAATGGAGCCCGAAATGTTCCCAATATTCAGCCCTCAGTGAGCTCAGGAATGAGTTTTTCAGAATTTAGAGAAAAGACCTTACGGAATATTAAAGAGTCAAGCGAACTGCTTGCGGGGAAAAGTGACTCGGAAATATCAGAATTGAAGATTATTTTTCAACGGGGGGAAAGTAGATCTGAATACCCTTTTTGGAATATGATTAATGGTCCAATTGTGGATATGATTCATCATAGTGGGCAGCTAGTCCTCTTGAGAAGGATGTCCGGAAATCCCATCAATCCCAAAGTGAATGTGTTTTTGGAGGTGACAGGGAATTAAGGCTTAGCGAGAAAAGGTCTGAAGGTTTTTTCCACCTATCCTGCAGAAATGGTCTTATAAATTTCTATTCTCAAGCAATCTCCTTCAATGGAGCATGAAAACACCAGATAAATGGTATTTGCTAAAGACGCTTCCAAAATCAGGTATAAAGGCAATCCCGTATTAAACGTGACCACATCTGATGCTGCAAAAATTGAAAAGGTGAATTAGGTTAGTAGAAAATATAGCGTGATGCCTTAAAAGGCTCAATTTCTAAAGGCCACCGAAATTCAGTGGCCTTTAGAAATTAAATTAATATGGGTATCCGCAATGATGCCAGTAACCTTATTTTCTTCGCTTATTGGAACCGAAGACGGGAGACCAAAACGCCCAATTATCAATTATTCGACAATTATATTCTTGCCTCTTCTGCCTGGCAAAGTAGCAGATAATCGATTAAATTAATTGGTGATCCGAGGTTGGAGTTGATAAATTTAACTGTTTCAATATTTTTTTTACGAATATCCGCTTACTTGAACGTTCCGGTCAAAACCGAAATCTTGATTTGGACCTGAACGTGCACCTAGGAGGATAATCATATTTTTTTTTACTAAACTTACCAAATCTTCTAAAATTTAACCAAAATGATTTAAGTTGAAAGTAATTTCATGCTAAGTATTGCTAGTTGCTAAAATTGAGATTTGAGATTAACCCTATTTTCCAGTCTAATTATTGTTTTATTGCTGGAGTTGATTGAAAAGTTTTTGCTACAGATCACTTTTATTATTTTGTTTGATTTCTGAGTATTACTAAAACCACCCATTAAGACTCCAGATTATGAAGTACAATTCCATCTTACTTATTAATGATGATGATGAAGATGACCAAGTTATTTTCATGTCCGGGATACGCGAAGTTTCTAAGACTGTCATTTGCAACTGCATGTTCAATGCAAAAAAGGCGTTATAGATTTTAGATAAAGGAGAACTGATTCCTGAAGTCATCTTTTTGGATCTGAATATGCCGATCATAAGTGGCCAGCAATTTCTTACAGAAATAAAAAAAAGAGAACCTTGAGCAAAATACCAGTAACTATATTTACAACCTCTTCAAATAAAAGTACCATTGAGGAAATGTTCAAACTGGGTGCGGCTAATTTTATTACCAAGTCTGGCAGATATGACGAGTTGGTTTCTATTTTAAGGGAACCTATCACCTAAAACAATATGAATTCAGACACTAACCACCGAGATTTTAATTTCCTCAATGTCGAAAGTGAATTGGCCAAGCTTATCCGTCAGAAGGATTGGTTTCAAACTCCTATTTGAGATCCAATTACTTGTCTTGAAAACCCTTTTCCTACTTACTTGGCATGGGGCAATAGCAACACCCAAATTTATAATGATGGCTACATTCCCAAATTAGGCCATTCAGACCAAAAGGGAAAGCAGATACTTTAATTCGAGTTTCAATCCGATCCGGAATGATTTTGACGAAATAACTGGTGTTTTCAACACGGGCGTCGATGTGACGGATTTCGTTTTGTCTAAGAAAAAAATGGAAAAAGCCAAGAACATGATTATGATCATCGATAATAACGATTCTTTCACATATAACCTGGTGCATTACTTTGAGCAGATCGCAGGTGAAGTGCGGGTTTTTCAGAACAAATGCATTACGGTGAAAGAAATAAAAGATCTCGGACCTGAACTTATTGTGCTGTCCCCTGGACCTGGGAGGCCTGCGAAGAACGGCACGACGCACGACATCCTTGCAGAATTGAGTAGTGACATTCCGATCCTTGGAGTATGCCTAGGCCACCAGGCGATTGTTGAGTTTTTCGGCGGCCAGATCGTTAAAGGCCATCAACCGATGCATGGCAAAACGGCAGCTATGTCTCATGATGGGAGAGGCTTGTTCGAAGGTATAGAATCGCCGACCCGGATTACCCGCTATCACTCGCTTGTTGCGGAAAAAGCAAGTATACCGACTTGTCTGGAAATTAGCTGTGAAACGGAAGATGAAACGATAATGGGTGTCAGTCATCGGACTTTACCTGTCACCGGAATTCAATTCCACCCCGAATCGATCATGACAACTGAAGGCTATAAGATGCTTGAAAATTATTACCGGCAGGCTAGATATTGGAACGCCAAAAAAAAAGAACGTGAAGCAAATGAACAACCCCTATCTTCTCTTTGAATTCCGAAACGCGGAAGGAATCGTGGAATCTCTGGAATTTTTGGATCCGGTTTATATTCTACAAACTGATAACATCGACGAAGTGGCTGGTACGATAAAACAGCTCGACCAAGCAACCGATCAAGGTTATTACGCGGCGGGATTTATTTCCTATGAAGCGGCGCCTGCTTTTAATACGGCGATGGAAGTCCGACCTGCCGGCGATTTGCCTCTGGTGTGGTTCGGGATTTTCAAAAAACCCCAAAAGCCGGAATCGGTAGGACAAGTTGAATCTTTAGATCATGCCAGCTATCAAGTATCGGACTGGCAGATATCAGATTTAGCGCAAGCATATCAGGAAGGTATTAAAAAAATTAAACAAGTAATCGAAGAAGGCGATACTTATCAGGTCAATTATACCGAAAGGCTGAATGCCAAATTCAGTGGTAGCGATTTCGCGTATTACCGGCAGCTTGCTCACAATCAGCAGGCAGGCTACGGAGCTTACTTGAATATCGGAGATCAGCGCATTTTGTCCACTTCTCCCGAGCTTTTTTTCCAGGTCAATAACGGCCGTCTGATGACAAAGCCGATGAAGGGCACAGCGGCGCGTGGCCGAACGCTTCAAGAAGACAAGGAGCAGATTTCCTGGCTGTTGGCCTCTAAGAAAGAACAGGCGGAAAACCTGATGATCGTTGATCTGCTCCGCAATGATATGAGCAGGCTCGCAAAGAAAGGGTCAGTGAAAGTGGCAAAGCTATTCGAAGTTGAAACCTACCCGACGGTCCACCAGATGACTTCGACCATTGAAGCGGAGCTGGAACCGGAGCTGAGCATATTGGACTGGTTCAAGGCTTTATTCCCGTGCGGTTCGATTACAGGTGCGCCGAAAGTCAGCACGATGCACACCATCGCTGAACTTGAAGCGACACCACGCGAAGTTTACTGCGGGGCAATCGGGTATATAACACCCGATAAGAATGCGGTCTTCAACGTGCCGATTCGGACTGTCATCATCGACTCGAGAGAAGGCCGGGCACGGTTTGGTGTCGGGAGCGGTGTGACGTGGGATTCGACTTCCGAAGGGGAATTCAGGGAACTCCAGACAAAAGCCAGAATGTTAACAGAGCGCAGGCCGGAGTTTCAGCTGCTGGAATCACTCAAACTAGAGAATGGCAGCTATCCTTTATTGGCATATCATATGATGCGTTTCCTGGATTCCGCTGCGTATTTCAATTTTCTAGCAGACTGGCGGGCAATTTCAGCTCACCTTGCCATGATTGCGGCGAAATATCCGGACGGCTTGTATAAAGTCCGGCTGCTGCTTGACCGCAGAGGGAAATTTAGCATCGAAGCACAGAAGACATCGGCTATTACGGGACCAATAAATTGCGCGCTTGCTGCAGAGCAGATCGACAGCGGAAATACCTTCCTTTACCACAAGACCACATACCGGCAGATTTATAAAAATGCCGAGGAATTGATACCTTCAGATGCTTTTTCCGTTTTATTATGGAATGAAAAAAAAGAACTCACGGAATTCCTAATAGGTAATCTGGTAATGGAGAAAGACGGGAAGTTCTTTACTCCTCCGGTCAGCTGCGGCTTATTGCCGGGCACTCTTCGTCAGCAGCTTCTCGAAACTGGAAAAATCCAAGAAAAAATAATTTTGAAAGACAAATTGGTTGATTACGATGCTATTTGGTTCATCAACAGTATCCGCGGCTGGCTGCAAGTAGAAATGATATGAATCATAATAGAAAGGATTTGGATTGATAGGCTTTTCGTCCGCGAAAAGCTCGTCGCTTTTTTAGAGCAAGGTCTAGAACCTCTTCTTGAATCGGTGGCTTCCTCCGGTGAGCGATTTATTGCCAATGAAAGACCTATTATGCTACCGCGAGACGGAAAATTGGTACAGGTTTACGTCAACTTTGTTTACGAACCCATTGTATAAAAGTCCGGCGATCGTTTTGATATTTTGGCCATTGCACTAGCTGTCCCTCCGCAGGTACAAGCAAGGCAGGAAATCGAAGAAGTAGTAGAAAAGCGAACTCACGACTTGGCCAAAGCAGTGATTGATCTCAAACGCTCCAATGAGGAATTGGCACAGTTTGCTTACAGCGCTTCACATGATCTGCAAGAGCCCATCCGAAAAATTGCCTCTTTCACGGAAATGCTTAAAAATCACCTAGATGGAAACCTCGATGAGCTATCTATTTCATTTATGGAGAAGATTATCAATACTTCAACTCGAATGAGCAAACTCATCCGGAATGTATTGCCCTATTCTGAAATAGGGAAAATTGCTGAGGAATTTGAGAATGTAAATCTAAGCCGAGTAGTTGAAGGAGTAGTATCAGATTTTGACCTTTTGATCGAGCAAAAAGGGGCCATAGTGAGTGTAGATAAATTACCTGAAATAGAAGCCATCCCGCTGCAGATGACACAACTTTTCGGCAATTTGATATCGAATGCTTTGAAATTTTCCAAAAAAGATGGTACCCTAGGATTGAAATTAGGTTCCAAAAAATAGAACATTCGGATATGGATTTAATGCCATGGCATCACGATGTACCCTGTATCCATATTCAAATCAAAGATAACGGGATTGGTTTCTTAGCCGAATATGGAGAAATGATCTTCAGTATTTTTCAGCGTTTGCACCGAAAAACAGAATTTGCAGGGACTGGAATTGGGCTATCGATGTGAAAAAAAATTGTTCAAAATCACCAGGGAGAGATCAACTCAATTGGAAGCAGTGAGAATGGCGCAGTTTTTAATATCTATTTACCTACAAGGCAGTTTCCAGAGGAATAGACTACTCTTAGAAGAAATCTCAAAGGAGTCTTCAATCTATTTATTACCGTTTTCAAGGATTTCCAAAACAACTTAATCCGGCAGCGCAAAAGCTACATAAGCATCTCCGCTTTTAGTCCCTTTGCCTCCACCGCAAGCGATGACCAAATATTGCTTGCCATTCTTTTCATAAACTGCCGGAGTCGCATGTCCTGAGGCTGGAAGCTTAGCTTCCCAGAGTATTGCTCCGGTTTCTTTGTCAAAAGCTCGGATTTTCTCGTCTTTAGTCGCAGCAATAAATAGCACCCCTCCAGCCGTAGCCACTGGCCCTCCATAGTTTTCAGTGCCAGTTGGCGCAAAACCCTGGGCGCTCAATGAATCAATTTCTCCCAAAGTAACCTGCCATTTTTTCATCCCCGTTTTCATATCGATGGCAGTGAGTAATCCCCAAGGTGGATTCGATCCATAAAGGCCCTCTTTGGTCATCAGTTTTTTATAACCATTCATATAATAGCGTGGATGGAGCTGGCTATTCGCACTTTCAAGCTCTTTTTTATCCATTTTGATTTCAGCTTTTCCAAGTAGATAATCCACTAAAACTGCTCGGTTTTCTTTGGAAACATAATCGAAGGCAGGCATGGCTCCTCTTCCTTTGCGAAGTAAAAGATCAAGGGAGTCTGGGCTATATTTCGCTTTCAGACCGATCAAACTAGGAATAGCCGGAGGATTTCCTTTTCGTTCCAATCCATGACAATTCCCACAATAGTTGGTATAAACTGCCTGCCCCACATTTTCAAAATTTGCATTGGCGGTCATCTGAATCATCCATGGGATTTGATTTGCATTCACATACATCGTCTGTGTCGTCGGGTCAAAAGATGCGCCGCCCCATTCTCCGCCCCCGTCCATTCCGGGAAAAAGCACGATCGGTTGAGCGGCATTTGGAGGCAGCCAAGTATCGCCCGTCAAGGCATTTTCGAGTTGAGATTGAATATCGGCTTGCCACTCCGACTTCAGATTGAGTATATCCGCTTCCTGAAAAGTCATTTTCATGAAAGGCTCCGGCAAAGTCGGAATTGGCTGAGTCGGGGAAGTGACTTCACCCGGCAAGGTGGATTGAGTTACGGGAGTTTCAATAATCGGCCAAACTGGCTTACCAGTCTCCCGATCGAATACATAGGTCATCCCTTGCTTGGAAATTTGGGCAACTGCATCGATCCACTTACCATCTTTTTGGATTCGGATTAAGTTTGGATTTGCCGGAAAATCCCGATCCCAAACATCATGATGCACAGCTTGAAAATGCCAGATCCGCTCGCCGGTTTCGGCATTTAGCGCAAGTAGAGAATTCGCATATAAATTATCCCCGGCACGATTGCCTCCCCAAAAATCATAGGTGGCCGATCCTGTTGGCACAAAGACAATTCCCCGATCCTGATCGACTGTCATTCCTGCCCAGTTATTAGCTCCACCGATTTGGGAGACTGTTGCTGGATCCCAAGTCTCATAGCCTGCTTCGCCTGCTCTTGGGATGGTGTGGAAAATCCACTCCCGCTTTCCAGTTCGGATATTATAAGCCCGAATATGACCTGGGGCAGCATCCAAACCTTCGGAAAGCCGCATGCCTATGATTAATAAATCCTTGTAAACAACCCCAGGAGCATTGGCCACGATTAGAAAATCCTCCCGTTCGGTATCCAGCCCTTTCCGCAGATCCACTTTTCCTCCATCTCCAAAATCAGCTATCGGTTCACCAGTCAGTGCATTTACAGCCATCAGCCAATTGCCAGCCCCAAAAAGGATCCGCTTGTCTTCACCGTCTTCCCAATAACTCACGCCGCGATTGGTTCCCGCCCAGCTATTTTCTCCGCCCAAAATCTGAAATGGATCAAATCGCCAAACTTCAATGCCCGTAGCTGCATCCAATGCAAAGACATTCAATCTGGGTGTTGAGCCATACAGCAGCCCATTCACTACGATCGGCTGACACTGGATTTGAGATCGCTCGGTAGCATCTTCAGTATGATAAGTCCAAGCCACTTCGAGTTGGGAGACATTATCTTTCGTAATCTGCGAGAGCGATGAATACCTTGAGCCATCCGTCGGTCCACCATAATGTGACCAATCGGTGTAGTCGATTTCAGAAGCTTTCTCTTGGCAGGCTACCAAAAGCAATAAAAATCCAAGACTCCAATAACGCAGGTAATTCATAGAAAATGATTTAGGCAAATGGAAGTTCGCTTTTTTTCAGAAAGTGTGCAAGGGGAAATGGGAGACTGAAAGACTGAGAGAATAGAGCCCACCTGATGGCTAGCGGGACTTTTGGGGGAGAATTGAGATTAGGGATTTTAAGGAATTAAAGGTTGGTTGAAACTCATTAGTTCCGATTTAAATATGTTTTCCTTTTGAAGTTACCTGCTCGTATTTCTGATCATAATCTTTGCGAAGCGTTCCAAAAAGTCGATCCCAAATCAAGGTGTAAAGGCCATAATTACCATGAAAATGCTGGTGATGTTGATTATGGGCAGTACCTGTACTGATCCATCTACCGATCCAGGTTTTATGAAATTTGGCAGGAAGCAATTCGAATCCCAAATGTCCATAGACATTGAAGAAAAACTGAAAGAGCAAAAACAGCGCTAAAGCAGGAGGATTGACGGGTAAGGTAAAAGCGATGACTGGGATGATTCCTGCCTCCAATACTGCCTCCAGCGGATGAAAAGCGTAAGCAGTCCAAGGTGATGGGTTAGTGGAAAGGTGATGCACTCGATGGACGTATCTGAAAAGTTTGGGATGATGCATCAATCGATGTGTCGCATAGAAATAGGCATCATGAATCAGCAACATAGCCGGAAAAGTCAAATAATAATAAACCTGACCATACTTGTCCCAAAGCTTGAATAAGTTAGAATAATCACTGAAGACAATAAAAACCAAGGTGGCCATCGTTGCAAAAATCACGATCGTAATCAGTGAAAACAGAATATCTCGACGGTAATGCTTCCAGCCCGGAAAAGCTACTTGATTCCTTCGGCTGGCCATAATCTTGTGGAGCAGTATATAAAAAACAAGAAACAGGATCCCAGCAATCACAAAGTATCGTGTGGTTGTGATTGATGCAATGTGCATCCAGCGATGTCCAAAATCTTCCCAATTCATATGTTTAGTTTTTAAGCAATGGAACTTACGATTCTTCAAGCGATCTTGTTCTTAATCTACAAAAAAATTTAGCTATTCATCTGGCAGTGTGATGTTCAATCCACCTTCTCATAGCTCACAATGAAAAACTTCCAAATCTCAACAAGAACCTGATTTAACCTGACGAGTCTTAATGTCAAATCGATAGTTGTGCAGCGGGCAGATAATTCTGACTATTCTATTAATATTTCCATCGATCAATGATGCTCCCCGGTGTGGTCAAATACTACTAAATGCATAAAACGAATCATTCATCTGAATCAAACCAATAGACCTATCCCCGACGATTACTTTTTTGATCACAGACTTTGGAATCATTTTTTGAATTTGGGCCTTCGAGTTCCCAAGCGTATAAGTTTTGCCATAATTAGTAGTCTTGGGAAGCTTTGATTAAACCTACCACAAAGATTTGATTGTTTTTCTGCTAATAGTTGTAGAATTTGAGTTGAAAATAAAATTTCAATTCTCATGAAGACCACTCTTTTACTAGCATTCTTGTTTATTTCCGGATTCATTTCCGCACAGACCTTGGACGGAGCATGGAGACTCACGCATCAAAATGGGGAGGAGGTGAGCGACGTAGAATACATCAAAATCTATCAGGATGACTATTTCGCATTTGGAGCAAAGCAAGTTTCAGACAATCATTTTATCGCAGCTGGTGGAGGCCCTTATTCTTTGGATTCAGGGAAATACATGGAAACCTTAGATTTTTTCACCCTTGACCCGATGCAAGTAGGGGTTTCCACTCCTTTCCAATTTGATTTGGTCAATGATAAAATGGTGATTTCGACCAATACAAATAATGGAATGCTTGTAGAGATCTGGGAAAAACTATCCGATTCGAAGGATGACTTAATTGGAAATTGGGTAATAACTGGCCGCAAGCAAGAGGGGAAAATCTCTCGATCTACACCAGGAGCCCGTCGGACTGTGAAGATTCTAAGTGATGGAAGATTTCAGTGGGTTGCGTTCAATTCCGAGACAAAGGAATTTTCTGGCACTGGTGGAGGAACTTATACTGCCAAGGATGGGAAGTATGTAGAAACGATCGCCTTTTTCTCACGCGACGATAGCAGAGTGGGAGCTGAATTAGGTTTCGATTTCAAAGTGATTGATGGCGAATGGCATCATAGCGGGCTGAGCTCCAAAGGTGATCCGATCTATGAGATCTGGACTCCTTACACGATTGGGTATCAAAAGTGATTATTGCACCCAGTTATTTTGTAACTATATTATTGAAAACCACACCAGTCTTTAATGATAAAATCCATCACGGCCAAGTCGCCGTACCTAGCAGATATAATTCAGTTTTTTAAAAAACCAGGCTTATATTTCCCCGCCAAAAAAGCTTCTTTCAAAGATTTCCTAATCCTTGTACTTGCAAAATTCATCTTCATCTTTCCAATAATTTTGCTTACTCATTACTTATCGGGTGATCGATTTGACTCAAACGTATCTGATGATCTAGACGACAAGCCCTATTTATTGTTTTTTGCAGTAGTTATCCTCGCTCCAATGGGAGAAGAACTGTATTTTCGATATCATCAAAATCGCAAGTACCTATCTATTATACTCACTTTGATTGTTACCGTTTTGACAGTAATCGCTGAGTACTATTTGTGTATTTTCTACCTGATTTACCTCATGATTTTATTGGGATCGAAAGTATTAAAAAGAGAAATTCCAACTCCCCTGATGGTATATTCTGTTTCCATCTTTTTTGCATTTTTCCATCTTACCAATTATGAGGACGTAAATTGGTGGACAAATTTCTATTGGGCTCCCTTATTAGTTTTTTCACAATTCATCGGAGGGATAATTTTGAGTTTTATACGCATGCATGAAGGTCTTTTGAAAGGGATGCTATTTCATGGGATGTGGAATGGCACTTTTGCTTTGTTTATATTTTTACCCGAGTGAGAACACTATGCTAAGTAAAAAAGGAGCCTTTCGAGCTCCTTTTTTACTATTATACTTCTACTGCGTAGAGTTCTTTGAGCTGACTAATCGTGTAATCAACCTCTTTGATTGAAGTAAACCTACTAAACGAAAACCTAACTGCGTCGCGTTCTGGCGTATGATTTAAGGCCCTAAGAACATGTGACCCAACTGTCGCGCCTGAGCTGCAGGCAGAACCTCCTGAAGCAGAAATTCCCGCCAGATCCAAATTGAAAAGCAACATCCCTCGGTTAGATTCTGATGGAGGCAAACTGACATTTACTACCGTATAGAGACTTTTACTTAAATCTGCAGAAAGTCCGTTGAAGCTCAAGCCCGGGATTTCGTTAGTTATCTGTGAGATAAAGTAATTTTTTATCCCCTCAACATGCTTTTGATGCCCTTCCATTTCTTCATAGGCAATTTCAAGTGCCTTAGCAGTTCCTATAATCCCGATCACATTTTCAGTACCTCCACGCATATTTCGCTCTTGCGCGCCGCCGTGAATAAATGGGTGAATCTTTTTATCCTTTCTAACAAATAAAAATCCTACTCCTTTTGGCCCATGAAACTTGTGCGCACCAGCCACTATAGCATCCACCGGCAGATTTTTTAAATCATGGACATAATGCCCTACGGTCTGGACAGTATCGGAATGAAAAAATGCACCATATTCTTTGGCTAAAGTGCCTATTCGTTCCAAATCGTTGATATTGCCTATTTCATTATTGGCTTCCATCAGGGAAATCAAAGTTTTCGGATTGCTTTTTAGCAGTTCTTCAAGCTGTGAAAAATCGATTTCTCCTTTTTCGTTGGTATCCAGCAAACTTAATTTGATATGACCTTTTTTCTCACAAACCTCAAGCGTGTGTAATACTGCATGATGCTCGATGGGAGAGGTGATGGCATGGGTAATTCCATGACTTTCGATTCCACAGATAATTGCCGTATTATCGGCTTCAGTACCACCCGATGTGAAGAAAATTTCTGACGGACTAGCATTTAGCAGTTCAGCCACTTTCTTTCTTGAGCGCTCTATGGCAGCACGAACTTCTCTACCATGGCTGTGAACAGAAGAAGGGTTGCCATAATGGTTTCTCATAAAAGGCAGCATGGCTTCAATCACACGATCATCTATAGCTGTGGTGGCGGCATTATCTAAATAAACTTTCATTCGCGTTAGGGTTTTTGGGGGATTCCCTGATTTATTGGGAACAGTCTTTTAGATCAAGTTAGTGAAGCACTGACCACCTCTTTGATGTCCTGCATGATCTTTTTTGCAAGGTGGTTTGCGGTAGCTTCAGATTCCGATTCCGAATAAATGCGGATAATCGGTTCCGTATTTGACTTTCTCAAATGTACCCATTCCTTTTCAAAATCTATTTTAACTCCATCGATATCGTTGATTTGGTACTTTTTATACTTTTCTTTTATCTCCAAGAGAACCTTATCCACATTTATTTCGGGAGTCAATTTAATTTTATTCTTTGAGATATAATAGTTCGGATAGCTTGCGCGAAGTCTAGAAATAGTCTTACCAAATTTTGCTAGATGAGTCAAAAACAAGCCGATACCCACCAAAGCATCACGACCATAGTGAGAGGTGGGATAGATGATTCCACCATTTCCTTCACCACCGATCACAGCATCTACCGCTTTCATCTGGTTGACTACATTGACTTCGCCTACTGCTGCTGCAGTGTAAGATCCTCCTCTTTTTTCCGTCACATCACGAAGTGCACGAGTCGAACTGAGATTAGATACTGTGTTACCTTTAGTATTCGACAGCACGTAATCCGCTACCGCAACCAAGGTATATTCTTCTCCAAAAGGAGATCCATCTTCGTTGATAAAAGCCAATCGATCTACATCTGGATCGACTACTATCCCAAGATCGAAGCTTCCTTTTTCAAGTTTCTGGCAAATGTCCCGAAGGTTCTCTGGCAATGGCTCAGGATTGTGCGGGAAATGACCATCAGGAGTGCAATACATCTCCTCAATCACTTCTACTCCAAGTGCACGAAGTAGGCGAGGCACCACGATTCCGCCAGTAGAATTAACTCCATCCACTACAATCTTGAAATTTCTTGCTTTGATCGCCTCTACATCCACCAATTCCAAATCCAACACATGCTGAATGTGGCGATCCATGTAGTCGTCGATTTGAGAATATTTACCAAGTTTCTTTACTTCTGCGAAAATAAAGTCTTCCTTCTCAGCTTTTTCAAGAATAGATTTCCCCTCCTCATCAGAGATAAACTCCCCTTTGGAATTTAAAAGTTTCAACGCATTCCACTGGATTGGATTATGACTTGCCGTAAGGATGATTCCTCCACCTGCATTTTCTAATGGGACAGCGAGCTCCACGGTAGGCGTAGTACTCAATCCTAAGTCAATAACATCGATTCCCAGACCCTGCAAAGTAGCGGAGACAAGTCTGGAGATCATATCTCCAGAAATTCGGGCATCTCTTCCTATTATTATTTTCGGATTATTAGTTTGCTCAAGCATCCATGCCCCATAGGCAGCAGCAAACTTGACGACATCAACAGGAGTTAAGCCATCGCCAGCCTTTCCCCCGATAGTCCCTCTGATTCCAGAGATTGATTTAATAAGCGACACGTATGATATTTTATTAGGTGAAAAATTCCGAAACCGGATTTAAAATTATATTACTTAAACTTAGCCATAACTTTGTCTACCTCATTATCCGGATTTCCACAAGAACTGCTTGAATCTACGGTTTTACCACAATAAGTACAGGCCTCGCCATCTTTGTTAAGATACGGATTTTGCGAAGCGCAAGTACCTTTAAATTCTCCATTTTTGAGGAAAAGAAGCCTAACAGACATGAGAATGAAAAATAGTGCAACGAAGCCAAGTGTAAGAAATAGAGTTGCCATAATGAATTTTATTGCCCAAATTTAAACCTTTACTTCGAAAACGTCCATACTTCCAGCATAGTTTCACACCCCATGTCAAATTTGAGTTCCCGAACAGATCAATTAGCTGCTTTTGATCGATTATTGACCATCATGGATGAGCTGAGAGCTCAATGCCCTTGGGATAAAAATCAAACTACCGAAAGTCTCAGACACTTGACGATCGAAGAAACATTTGAACTTTCAGATGCAATTTTGGAAGGAAATCCTGAAGAAATTAAAAAGGAGCTTGGTGACCTGATGTTGCACATCGTATTTTATGCCAAAATCGGTTCGGAAGAAGGGGATTTTGATATGAAAACGATGATCGACTCGCTTTGTGAAAAATTGATACGGCGACATCCACACATTTATGGAAATGTGAAAGCAGACAATGAAGAAGCCGTAAAGCAAAATTGGGAGAAGATCAAACTTCAGGAAAAAGGGAATGTATCTGTGTTAGGAGGAGTACCGCGGTCACTTCCCGCTTTGATCAAATCCATGCGGATTCAGGAGAAGGCCCGAGGCGTAGGTTTTGATTGGGAAGAAAAACATCAAGTCTGGGAGAAAGTTGAAGAAGAAATGCAGGAGTTCAAAGATGAATTCAATGTAGCAACCGATGCTGAAATCGATCGGGAAAAAGCAGCTGGGGAGTTTGGTGATTTGTTGTTTTCATTGATTAACTATGCTCGATTTATCGATATCAATCCTGAGGAAGCACTAGAGCGAACCAATTTAAAATTCATCAAACGGTTTCAATACTTGGAAAATGCAGCCAAGAATAGCGGTAAGCCACTTTCAGAAATGACCCTCGCGGAAATGGATGTGTATTGGAATGAAGCAAAAGAAAAGTAGTCGGTTGTCGGTTGTCGGTTGTCGGTTGAAAAAAACTTAAACAGAGCTCGTAAGGTTCTTTAATTAACCCTGAAGAAATCAAAAAATGGCAAATCAAATTGTACTTACAAAAGAGGCACCAGCACCAATTGGACCTTATTCCCAAGCAGTTTTAGCAGGAAACACACTTTATGTTTCTGGAAATATTGCACTCGATCCTGAATCGGGAGAGTTACTCAATGAAAACATCACCGAGGAGACTCATGCTGTAATGAAAAACATGGAAGCTGTTCTCAGAGCGGCAGATTTTTCATTTGACGACGTAGTAAAGTGTACTATTTTCATCAAAAATATGGATGAGTTTGGAACCATCAACGAGGCTTATGGACAATATTTCAAATCCAACCCTCCAGCTAGGGAGACAGTGGAAGTAAGTAAGCTTCCCAGAAATGTCAATGTGGAAGTCTCTTGTATCGCAGTTAAATAATCTAATTTGAAACTATTGCCTTATAATAGTGAAATCTTGGTGAGTATATTGTCCAAAAAAGAAGTGCTTTCACAGTTGAGTAAAGTTACCGTAGAGGTAAATTATTTGGACAGAATGACGCAACAAGATCAGAATTTCTTTTTCAATGGAATAGTTGGGCAGAGTGGATTTAGAATATCCAAGGTTGTGAATCGTGGAGATACTTTCTTGCCACTTCTCTTGGGAAAAGTAGAGGAAACCCCTCGAGGTTGTATTCTTTTTCTTCGGTACAAACTATTTCCGGGAGCTTTTTTCTTTTTGAGCTTTTGGACTGTCATCTTATTGGCTGCTTCAGCTTTCTATATCTTGATCACTCCAAACTACTTCTATGCTACAGGTGCTCTTGGGTTGACGGCTTTGAATTATTTTGTAGCATTGTTTTTCTTTAACAGACAAGTAAAAAGCTCTCGGGAAATATTAAATAAGCATCTTAATTTCCAGATGAAAGATTGAAAGCTCAAAGCTTGGCAAACATGCTATTGTATCTTTTATCTTTTCGAGGTCAGGAATTTGACAGCAGTTTAGCAAACAGAATTTCCAATCAATAAATCATAGCAATGAGTATTCGTATAGAAAAAGACACGATGGGCCCGGTTGAGGTGCCTGCAGACAAATATTGGGGAGCGCAAACTCAGCGATCCATCAACAACTTTAAAATCGGTGGTGAGAAAAATCGAATGCCGATCGAGATCATTCGAGCTTTTGCTATTCTGAAAAAGGCTGCTGCTCAAACCAACGCAGAACTCGGTGTTTTGGAAGCTGACAAGGCTGAAATCATCGGTACGGTCTGCGACGAAATTTTAACGGGCCAACACGACGATCAATTTCCTTTGGTTGTTTGGCAGACAGGCTCCGGAACCCAATCCAATATGAACTCGAATGAGGTAATCGCCTACCGGGCTCATGTACTTTTAGGAGGTTCTCTAGAGGATACCAAAAAGAAAATCCATCCTAATGATGATGTGAATAAGTCTCAATCTTCAAATGACACCTATCCGACTGCCATGCATATAGCAGCTTATAAGATGGTAGTCGAGACGACCCTTCCTGGTGTACAAAAACTTCGGGATACACTAGACGCCAAGGCAAAAGCTTTCAAGACCGTGGTGAAGATCGGACGTACTCACTTCATGGATGCGACTCCTTTGACACTTGGCCAAGAGTTTAGCGGCTACGTAGCGCAATTGGATCATGGTATTCGTGCAGTGAAAAACACCCTTTCGCATCTTTCAGAGCTTGCGCTCGGAGGCACTGCTGTGGGAACGGGAATGAATACACCTCAAGGCTATTCTGAATTGGTCGCCGCTAAAATTGCAACTCTTTCAGGTCTTCCGTTTGTGACCGCTCCAAATAAGTTTGAAGCACTTGCCGCTCACGACGGGATGGTTGAATCTCACGGTGCACTAAAGCAATTGGCAGTATCTCTGATGAAAATAGCCAACGATATCCGAATGCTTTCCTCAGGTCCGCGATCTGGAATCGGAGAAATATTGATCCCTGAAAATGAGCCAGGATCTTCAATCATGCCAGGAAAAGTAAATCCTACTCAAGTGGAAGCGATAACCATGGTCTCCGCTCAGGTGATGGGCAATGATGTGGCAATCTCTATAGGTGGGTCCAACGGGCATTTTGAATTGAATGTGTTCAAGCCAATGATCGCAGCCAATTTCCTCCAATCAGCAAGATTGATAGGAGATGCCTGCATGTCTTTCAATGACAACTGTGCCATTGGAATTGAGCCAAATGGACCAATGATACAGCGACACTTAGAAAACTCATTGATGCTGGTGACTGCATTGAATCCTCATATTGGCTATGAAAATGCAGCAGCTATCGCAAAGAAAGCACATAAGGAAGGTACGAGCCTTCGAGATGCCGCTATCGCACTTGGCCTGCTGACATCAGAGCAGTTTACCGACTGGGTAAAACCTGAAGAGATGACTGGCAGTCTGAAATAAAATCAATGAATCTATTCAAAAAAGGCTGCTCTAAGTAAATAGAGCAGCCTTTTTCAGTAGCAATTAGTATTTAAATTTAAGCATCCTGAACACTTTCATTAGCTGTTAATGGATTTGATTTGCGAAGCAATCCATCTGGAAGTTCCCCTTCCGTACTTGCAACGATAGTGCACACTGCTGCATCCCCAGTGACATTCACTACTGTTCTGAACATATCCAAAATCCGATCAGGAGCAATAATCAATGCAATTCCAGCAGCTGGTACTCCGATGGACTCCAATACAATAATCAGCATAATCAAACCTGCGCCGGGGACACCCGCCGATCCAATTGAGGCTAAAGTTGCAGTGAGCACGATCATCAATTGTTGAGTAATACTTAGCTCCATTCCCAAAGCTTGCGCAATAAACACAGCTGCAACCCCTTGATATAGACTAGTCCCGTCCATGTTGACAGTGGCTCCTAATGGCAATACAAAACTGGAAACTTCTTCTGAAACCCCCAGCTCCTTCTCTACTTGCTTCATGGTCACCGGAAGGGTGGCAGAACTGGAGCTAGTGGAGAACGCTAAAAGTTGTGCAGGCCTGATTGCTTTAAAGAAATCTTTATACCTCACTTTAGTGAAAGCCATCAAAATCGCAGGATAAACAACCAAGATCATAATTAGAAGGCCTCCAACCACGACTAAGCTATATTTAAGCAAGGCCATCAACAACTGAACTGCTGAATCAGGATTTTCACCAGCAATCTCGACAATCAGAGAAGCCATCAAAGCGAAAACTCCATATGGGGCAACCATCATAATGTAGTTGACTATCTGAATGATGACCTCATTCAAGCCATCGAAAAAATGAATTACAGGATCTGCCTTAGTTTTTGAAATTTGGAGCAGTGCTATACCGACCAGGATTGCAAAAAACACTACTTGAAGCATGGACGAATTATCGGTAGTGGCTTTGAAAAAATTATCTGGAACTATCTCAATAAGCGGTTGTAACGGGCTTTGTTTTTGTAGCTCTGCCGCTTGATCTACTCTGGATTCAGCATCACCCTCGTAGAGGCTCATGAGACTTTCTCGAGTTTCCACAGGCAGACTATTACCCGGTTCGAATACATTCACTAAAATTAAACCGGTGCTGACCGCTATCAGAGTGGTTGCGATATAAATACCAATGGTTTTTCCTCCAATTCGGCTCAACTTAGAAATATCCCCCAAATTAGAAACTCCCACTATCAATGAAGCTAATACTAAAGGAACGGCGATCATTTTCAATCCATTGATGAAAATTGTTCCGAAAGGTTTGACATAATCTAGTGTGAAAGAGTTGGGTATCGAAGTCCTGATAACTACTAATCCAAAAATCAAACCTAGAACAAGTCCGATAATAATCTGGGTATGTAAAGGTATTTTTTTTGACATGAGAAAAGGTTTAATCACTCTGAAGTTTATTGGTTTTGGATAACAAAAGATAATCGGCAATGACTAATGCTGCCATTGCTTCCACGATCGGCACTGCTCGCGGTACTACACAGGGATCATGTCGCCCTTTCCCCGACACGATCACCGATTCTCCTGCTTCATTTATAGAAGTCTGATCTTGCATAATCGTGGCCACTGGTTTGAATGCCACTCTGAAATAAATATCCTCTCCATTTGAGATTCCACCTTGAATCCCGCCAGAATGGTTTGTAGCAGTTTTGACTACATCGCCCTCTTTCACAATTGAATCGTTATGAGCAGACCCACGCATCGCAACACCTTCAAAGCCACTTCCATATTCGAAACCTTTGACAGCGTTAATACTTAGCATACCCTTACCCAGTTCCGCATGAAGACGGTCGAAAACAGGCTCACCAAGTCCAATGGGTGCATTTTTTATTACGCAGGAAACAACTCCTCCAATTGTATCACGATCAAGCCGAACAGAATCAATCAAAGCGATCATCGCCTCTGCGGTTTCTGGATCCGGACAGCGGACCATATTATTTTCAGCCTCTGCTAAATTCAAAGTTTTATAATCCTTGGTTAGCTTCAGATCTCCGACTTGTGATACGTAAGCTTGGATGGAGACTCCTTTAGTGGCTAGAAATTGCTTTGCTATTGCGCCTCCTGCCACTCTTGCAGCAGTTTCACGAGCGCTACTTCTACCTCCTCCGCGATAATCACGGATACCGTATTTTTCATAGTAAGTAAAATCTGCATGCGAAGGACGAAATTTGTCTGCAATGTGCGAATAATCCTTACTCTTCTGATCTGCATTTCGAATGACTATACCGATAGGAGTGCCTGTGCTTTTTCCCTCAAAAACTCCCGAGAGAATTTCAATCTCATCCTCTTCCTTTCGTTGGGTGGTGATCTTTGATTGACCAGGTTTCCGTCGCTGCATCTCAGCAATAATCTGAGCTTGATCGATCGCCAATCCGGCTGGGCAGCCTTCGATAATTACCCCTAAAGCTATTCCGTGAGATTCACCAAAAGTGGTGATCTTGAAAAGCTTCCCAAATGAATTCCCCATTATTTTTTTCTTAAAATCAAAATTGCCAGTAAAATCATTGAAACTACCAAAAAGACATTGATAGCCATGGTAAAGTAGTACTTATATTCCTCGTTCAAAAACCTATTATCCTCAATTACGATGCGATCATAAAGACCCCCTAGCCGTTGAGAAGATATAGACTCATTAGTTTTACTCTCCCCTACTACTCTTATTATGGCAGCGGACTTGAGGGTGTCGTAGACTGATCGAGATGGATCAAAATAAATCCATTCGAAATTTTTCCAAAGATCGTATTCTCCAGCCTCTGTGAAAGTGATGTAATAATTAAAATCTTTAATCCCAGAAACTCTGCTGTACCCCCTGTTGATCTGTTGTCTCACATTTGGATCAAAGGTATTGAGGTTTGCAGTAGGGATTCGTTTTGGTGCCGAAACGGCATTGATATTACCCACTCCAGAGATCCCAAAGTTATAGTCGAAACCTTGACCAGTTTCTACCTCAATTGTGGTGATATTTTCCCGAAGTTGAAACTGTCCGACACTGACCTCATTCTTCAGAGGATGCGGAGGCAAAGGAATGATAGAAATGGTCTTTGGACTGGAATAAAAAGTCTTGAAATCCTCTTGTCTATTTGTTCCAAAGAAAGAGGGATTCTTAGCTACTTTATACTTGATCATTTCCCAGGGAATCCTTGGAATCTCAATTTTCCCTTCAGAGAAAGGAAAGAAAGTTGCCTCATACACTTTATATTTTGTCCACCTTTTTCCATTGATTGTTACTTCCTCGGGTTCAATGTTACTGACATTAAAATTCTCCTCCCAAGCATTTGTAGGCTTTATTTTTTTCAAAATAGCATCCAATTGCTTGCCTGGTTCAAAAAATTGGAAGGGTGCTTGATTGGCTTCTGACATGAAAAATGCCAAACTTAAATTGAATCCCTCCCCTTGGTAGACTTGCTCCTTGTCAACTGAAACGGAGAAGAAAGCATCGTCATCCAACTCCATAAATTCAGGTTGATCGGAAGAGGTTCTGCCAAAAAAATCTGCAAAAGGATCAAATCCAGAACCTCCTCCAAGACCACTGGAGGTCACAGAATCAGTAACTACGATTCGCTTTCCATCTGAATAATAGGTTATTCCATTAATGTCAATTTTAAAACTTTGTAAGGTAAAATTTCCTTTTTTAGAAGGCTTATAGTACTGAATGATACTATTGGAGCTACTCATTTGACCATTGATCAGATTCATTGAGGAAGACTGTGAAATTCCCTGCTTTTGAAATCCGGGAATTTCCGGAAACTGTTCATGAGATTTGATTTTCTCGTCAGAGAGCGTTACCTTAATTATAAATGTTTCATTCAATCCTATTTCCCCGGGTCCAAGCTCAATATTTACTTCTTGAGCTAGCCCATTATTTATGGACAGGAAAGAAAAACATACGAAAATGAAACGGGCGATCGTTTTATCCATAGTTGCGAAAATAGCGATTATTCTATTCTTTTAATTTCTAAAATAACGCAACATCAATTGAAAAGCATTCGTTTGCAAACTTAAAATCCGTTAATACACTCTAAACTCTTTAAACTATGATAGAATACGTTAAGACTATTTTGGAAAAAGTTAGCTTCTCGAGATATCTTTTTGAGCGAGAACTTCGAAAGGGACTTCTCCTTATTTTACCTACAGAGATCAAAGAGTTCAAAGACTGGTGTTACTCGATGTTTGGACAGGTCCACGAATCTATCCTCAATCGCTACTTTAAATTGGCCATCTAACCTGACAAGCCCCGCTTTTCCAACCGGCGGGGCTTATTAATGTAATTTCAGACATATATCCGCACTTGAACCAGCAAAAGGAGAAAAGCTATCTAATATTAAGTAAACACTAGTATTGCCTTCACTCCTTTCAATGGCTATTTGTCCGTCATCGGGCTACCCACCTTCATAGGCCCGCCTCATTTTTGTAGGTCTTCTCGCGAGATAAGCAAAGAAAAAAAGTTTATTGGTATCATTTGGGATAATCAAATGATTCATTTTTTCATTTAATCTTTTGCAGCAAAGTCAGGATAAGCCCGCATCGCGTGCTCATTGATATCCAAACCTTCGATTTCTTCTTTTTCATCTACCCGAATCCCAATCGTCTTTTTCAACGTAAAGAAAATAATCCAGGCAAAGGCTACGCAAAATAAACCTACCGAACCGATTCCAATCAGCTGGGAGAGTACTTGGCTCAGCCCTGCCAAATCACCGAAGAGTCCAACAGCTAAGGTGCCCCAGATTCCACCAACTAAATGGACCGAGATCGCCCCTACAGGGTCATCGATTTTAATTTTATCAAAAAACACCACTCCAAAAACCACTAAACCTCCACCGATAAAACCGATTATTGCTGACTCGCCAACTCCCATCTGATCGGCACCGGCGGTAATTCCCACTAGACCAGCTAGAATTCCGTTTAGCACCATGGTGATATCGTAAGTTTTAAATTTTAAATAAGAGATGATTAAAGCTCCAAATGCGCCCGCTGACGCAGCGATAGAAGTAGTCACAAATACCTTGGACACTAGGCCTGGACTTGCGCTAAGCACTGAACCTCCATTAAATCCGAACCAGCCAAACCAAAGTAAAAATACGCCAATAACTGCAAGCGGAATATTATGCCCCGGAATCGCTTTCACTCCACTAGCGGTATATTTCCCAATTCTAGGACCCAACAAATAGGCGCCTATCAAAGCTCCCCAACCACCCACAGAGTGCACAATAGTGGATCCGGCAAAATCATAAAAGGGAGTTTCCAGTGAATTCAGAAATCCTCCGCCCCACTTCCACATTCCCACGATAGGATAGCAAATTGCTACATATAAGATGGAAAAGGTGATAAAAGGTCCGAGTTTGATACGCTCAGCAACAGCCCCCGACACAATGGTAGCCGCCGTGGCAGCAAACATTGCCTGAAAGATAAAATCGGTAAAAAAAGTGTACCCCGCATTGTAATTGCTGGAATCCCAACCTTCTGGAAGAGGAAGTCCAAAGCCGGAAAATCCAAAGAAAGCCCCCGCATAGTCTGCTCCAGGGTACATGAGATTGAAACCTACAAAGGCATAGGTCAAAAGTCCAATAGCTGGGATGATGGTGTTCTTAAATAAAATATTGACTGTGTTTTTGGATCTGGTGAGTCCAGCTTCCAAGCTGGCAAATCCCAAGTGCATGATGAAAACCAAGATGGTGGCGATCATCATCCACAGATTGTTTACGGTGAATAATTCTTGCATGGGTGAAATAGATTCGATAGGTGATTTTTTTTTGGAAAAGATTAAAGTGCTTCCTCGCCGACATCGCTGTTTCGGATTCGGTAGGCATCAAGGACATCGAAGACAAAGATTTTTCCATCTCCGACTTCTCCAGTTTTCCCTTCTCTGAGAATACATTGGATCACTGAATCGACTTGGTCATCTGGTACCACAATCTCAAGTTTGGTACGGGGGATGTAAGCAGGTTCGTAGGGAACACCGCGGTACATCTCTTGACGTGCATGCTCAAAACCCATCCCTTTGATCTCATAGAAGGAGAGAAACTTCACTCCCAATTCAGCGATGCATTTGTGGATCTGATCAAAGCGCGAGGTTCGAATGATCGCTTCAATTTTTTTCATATTCTTAATAAGGTTAGTGGTTTGTTGAGATTATTGCATGAAAGTAATCAGATTTTAAATAAAATGAATTTTATGATATTTTTAACCCCCATATGCTAAAATTATTTGCTCAAAAGAAATTACTTTGATTTGAAACCATCCTATAAAATTAAAAAACATACCAAAAATCAAATAAATAGTTCTTTTTTAAACCAAACTTATATCGACTAAATAAGACCTGTGCTTGTCCTATATGGATAAACCTTTAATTTTAGATTCTCTAATAAAGACCACACAATAAGCGAAGTCTCACAAAGGATACGAGGATCAGGCTCCAGAGAATTACAGGAAATTAGAACTTGAGCAATAACACGGCTCCGGTCGGAATCGTCAATCGAATTATCTTCGTGTTTCTCCGCTAAACCTCAGTGAACTTAGTGGTTGACTAGAATTTCAAAAAAATCATATGACTCAGAAACCAACACTATTAGTACTTGCCGCAGGAATGGGCAGCCGATATGGCGGAAATAAGCAAATCGACGGCTTTGGCCCTAGTGGAGAAACAATCCTGGAATATTCTATTTTTGATGCAATTCAAGCCGGATTCGGCAAAGTGGTCTTTATCGTTCGAGCCGAGATACTCGAAATCGCGAAGGAAAAATTCATGCCTAAGCTCGAAGGGAAAATCGAAGTGGACTGGGTAATACAATCTTTGGATAGTTTTGTCCCTATAGCATTGAAGCAAGCCGATCGGGTGAAGCCATTCGGTACTGCACATGCGGTACTTTGTGCAAAAGATGCGATCAAAGAACCATTTGCCGTAATCAATGCTGATGATTTTTATGGAAAAGAGGCTTTTGAGGTATTGGGTAAATTTCTATTAACTGAAGTAAAGCCAGACCTGCACGCAATGGTGGGCTATGCGATCCAAAATGTACTTTCTGAGCATGGGACAGTCAGCCGAGGAGTCTGCGAGACCAATGCAAATGGTCAGCTGATCGGAATGGTGGAGCGAACTTCCATCGCTCGTGAAGGCGATCAAATCCTCAGTAGGGGCGAGAGTGAAGTGCTTGAAATTGCGGAAAACACGCCGGTAAGCATGAACTTCTGGGGATTCCATGCAGATGTCTTTGCAGATATTGAGCGGATGTGGAACGAATTCCTTCCCGCCAATCAGAGCAATCTAAAATCTGAATTTTATATCCCTACAGTTGCAAATAACTTGATCATGGAAGGCAAGGCTGCTTTCGAAATCTTGGAAGGCGGTAAAGTCTGGTTTGGAGTGACTTATACTGAAGATAAACCAGTGGTGATCGAAGCGCTACAAGGCCTACATAATTCGGGAGCATATCCGGCGGATTTGTGGAAATAATAGAAAATGGATTTACGTAATGATGGTACTCATCTTATTTTCTTTGCTTTCTTGCACGGATGACGGAAGCAAACAACCAAGAGAGGTTTTATCAAATTCTGACACGCTTTTTTTGGAGGTAAAGCAAATAACTAAATAGTGAATCCAGCAATTTTGAATTAAAAAAATTATTCTTTGTAAATTCCGTCAAAGGAGAGAATATGCAAATCGAAACATCAAAAATTCAATTGGTCAAAACAATTCTGGACAGCGAGGATGAAGAGTTTATTTCAAGACTTGTAGATTTTGTCAGAAGTGAAACAGATGATTTTTGGCCTGAGTTGACCGCTGAGCAGCAAGAAGACATAAAAAAAGGTATTGCTCAATTGGACCAAGGCAAACGAAAACCATTTCGAGAGGTAATTGATCGAATAGGCAAATGAAAGTCTTCATTTCAGAGCTGGCCGAAGAGAGACTTGAAAACTTGGCCGCCTACCTATTGGGAGAGTGGGGAATGAAAGTGAAAAGGGAATTTTTAGTTAAATTGGATAAGAAAATCAATCAGATATCTCTTCATCCTGAAAGCTGCCCCAAATCGAGTGAACTCAGAGGCATTTACCGATACAAGGCTTCAAAGCAAACCAGTTTTTTCTATCGAATAGATCTTAAAATGGAAGAAATCTAAATTATCACTTTTTTTGATGTACGGCAGGATCCCGATAAAATAAAAAACCTTTTGCAGAAGTAATTTTGATATAGCAAATGATAAGACCCATAAAAAACGATAATCAATATGAATCTGCACTTGAAAGAGTGTATGAACTTATGCAAGGTATTGTAGCGTCAGGAACCTCAGAATCTGACGAATTGGAGGTACTTTCAATCTTGATTAAAGAATTTGAAAATGAGCATTATCCAATTTCACAGCCCAATCCATTAGACGCTATTAGATTCAGATTGGAACAAATGAACATGACCGAATCAGATCTGTCAGAGATTCTAGGAGCTCGATCTAGAAAATCAGAAATCCTTTCAGGAAAACGAAAACTTAGCCTTTCGATGATCCGAAAACTCCATAAAAAGCTTCATATTCCTGCTCAGATTTTGATTCAGGAATATTAAATCTGAACTAAAAAGATTACTTAAGAACTAGAATTCAGGAATTTTGGCCAAAAAAAGTGTTAAAACCCTCAAAAAATACCCAACAGTGGTTTTTTTTTGATTTAGGCGAGTGTAGTTTTAGGGTTTTAAAATCCCATTAGAACTATGCAGAATAAGATCAAGAGCTTAAATCCAGTACTTTTCCTTTTAACAGTCCTCATTAATTTCCCTTTATTCGGACAGGTAGAAAAAGAAGTTCGTCTAAATCTCATCAATCCTGGGATAGCATGGGAAAACCCCATCGGAAAAAATACCACTGTGGAGTACAATTTGGGGATAGGCTACAACTACTCCTATCCCAAGTTAAATACTATATATGGTGAAAGTGGCTTTCAGGGTCAAATCGCTCCATTTGCGGATATTCAAGTCAGGAATTATTACAACCTTCGAAAGATCGAAGAAAATGGAAGGAGAAGTCGAAATTTTGTAGCCCTTCGATACCTTCTCTATGGACCAAGAATCGCCGGTAATGTGAGGACCAATGAAAACTATTCCATGGCAGTAGGACCTACCTGGGGATTCAAAAAAGGCTACGAAAAATGGACTGTTCTAGGCAGTGTAGGGCCGATCTACTACTTTGATTTGACTGGTTCTGGGGGAGTTTTACCTATTAATTTTGAAGTTAATCTTGGGTACAGACTTAAAAACTAACTAATAGGTTTCGGCTTCTTAGTTTACTTTTCCCCCACTTCCCCCAACTCAAAAAACTCTACCTCAGCATCCAAATCCCCCAGAATCTTCTTGGATCGTTCCGGACGGGCATCGGTCAGGAATATCTGTCCAAAAGTTTGCTTGGAAATCAACTGCATCAGCTGTGCAATCCGAAGATCATCGAGCTTATCAAAAATATCGTCCAACAATAAAAGCGGCTTCTCGCCTCTGGCTTGTTCGAAGATCTGAAACTGCCCCAATTTCAGCGCAATGATAAATGACTTCTGCTGGCCCTGACTGCCGATTTTCCGAATCGGATACTCGCCTATTTGAAAGTTGAAGTCATCTTTATGGATACCTGCATTGCTATTTTTGGTAATCAGATCTTTTTTCCGGAGGCTAAAGAAATAAGACTCAAAATTCTCCCTCAACCCTTCCGTTTCATAAGTAATTGTGACTTTTTCCTGTCCTTGTGATATTTCAGCATAATCTCGCTGAAGAAGCGGAGCTAACTCCTGAAGCAATTCCGATCTTCGCAAAGCCAATAACTTGCTTAAGCCAATCAGCTCTCGATCGTAGCCTTCTAACAGAGTGAGATCTCGCCGTCCCGTTTCTGCAAATTGCTTAAGCAATGCATTTCGCTGCTTCAAAAAATGGTGATACCGGATCAGCTTGTCTAAATAGCCACGATCCAACTGAGAAATCAACCCGTCGAAAAATTTTCGCCGGCCTTCACTCCCACCTTTGATCAGCTCCGTGTCATCTGGCGCAATCAACACCAAAGGAATCAATCCCACATGTTCAGCTGTTTTGTCAAGTGCCTTTCCATTTTGATAGATCAGCTTTTTCTTCCCCAACTCGAACGTACAGCGGATTTCGACTGGCTTGTCGTTAAGTTCAAATTGACCCTTAATCGCAAAGAAATCTTGCTCATGCCGCACATTTAAGCTGTCACTCGACTGCGTAGCACTTTTGGTAAGTGAGAGGTAGTGAATGGCATCGAGCACATTTGTTTTGCCACTTCCATTTAGACCAACAAAGCAATTTAATTGGCTATTAAAATCGAAATGAAGCTTTTTGTGATTTTTGAATTGGATAAGTTCAAGCGACTTCAGATACATGGATGGGGTAATTATTTTGGCGATAGCCTGATTTTTAGGGATGGTTGCTTATATTTGAAATCTAAAAATAGCACATTTTGATTTTAAGATATGGCAAAGAAAACTGCAGCAACCAAGTCTAAGGTAAACTATTCGAAAGAAACTTATTCTTACTGGTACGAAAGTATGCTCCTGATGAGGAGATTCGAGGAGAAGGCGGGACAGCTTTATGGGCAACAAAAAATTAGAGGATTCTGTCACCTATACATTGGACAGGAAGCTTGTGCCTCAGGTGCAATTTCCGCTTTGGAGAAAGATGATAAATGGATCACTGCCTACAGATGTCATGCGCACCCAATAGGATTGGGGACTGACCCAGGTGCCGTAATGGCAGAACTATTTGGGAAAGCAACCGGAACCACCAAAGGAAAAGGTGGTTCGATGCACATATTCGACAAAGAGCGTAACTTCATGGGAGGCCATGGAATTGTTGGTGCTCAAGTTCCAATGGGACTCGGTATTGGATTTGCAGAAAAATACAAGGGAACAAAAAATCTAGCGATTTGCTATATGGGAGACGGTGCTGTACGCCAAGGAGCTTTCCATGAATCGCTAAACCTGGCGATGCTATTCAAAACTCCAGTGATTTTTGTGATTGAAAATAACGGGTATGCAATGGGAACAGCAGTAAAACGCTCTTCTAATGTAGACGACCTTTCGACTCTGGGAGAATCTTACGATATGCCTTCTTTCACAATAGATGGAATGAATGTTGAAGCAGTACACGAGGCTGTCACTGAAGCGGCAAACCGAGCTCGTAAAGGAGATGGACCAACCTTATTGGAGATGAGAACCTATCGATACAAGGGACACTCCATGTCTGACCCTCAAAAATATCGAACCAAAGAAGAGGTAGAAGAATACAAGCAGCGTGATCCAGTCGAACAAGTCCTGGGAACCATCCGGAATAATAAGATTTTAACTGAGGAAGAAATTGAAGCAATCATCGCCAAAGTAAAAACTCAGGTGAGTGATGCAGTCAAATTTGCCGAAGAATCTCCTTGGCCTGACGGAATGAATGCTTTTAAAGACGTCTATGTGCAAGAAGACTATCCATTTGTTATGGAGTAAATCCTTATACATCAATTGCTTAAGCTATGAATTTGAATCTAAATTCATAGCTTTTGCATTAAACTTTGGTTAAATTATAAAAAACGTATATTTGCGGCTGAAAATCGAGTAACATGGCAACGAAACAATCTAAAAAAGCGCAAGATCAGACTGATCTTCTAGAAAACTCTGAAGTAATCGCTTCAAGATTAGAAAAAGGAGAAACTTTTTTAAAGCAGAACAGTAAAATATTAGCAGGCGTGATGATTGCAGCGATAATTTTGATTGGGGGAATATTATTTTTCCAGATCAACACCGCAAACAAGAATGTAGCTGCTCAGAAAAAGATGTTTCAAGCTGTTTATTTCTTCGAACAGGATAGTGTCCAGCTCGCACTCAACGGAGATGGAATCAATCCAGGTTTATTAGCGATTATCGAGGACTATCCACAAACTGAGGCTTCAAACTTGGCAAACTTCTATGTTGGGTCAATCTACCTTTCTGAGCGCAAGTATGAAGAAGCATTGACTCATTTAGAACAGTTCTCAGCGGACGACTACCTAGTGCAAGCAAAAGCTTTTTCGCTTATCGGTGATGCGAATATGGAATTGGGAAATTTAGTTGACGCAATCTCAAACTACAAAAAAGCTGCAGAATCAGACAAAAATAAATATTTTACGCCAAAGTACTTAAGTAAGCTTGCTGTAGCCTACGAAGAATCTGGTAAAATTGAAGAAGCTATAGCCGCCTATAACACTATCGAAGAAGTTTATTTTGAATCATTCGAATTTGCTGCAGCACGAAAACACAGCGCACGCTTAGAAGGTCTTGCTGCTAAATAATGCTTAAATAGGAATGCATTCTGGAAGAGTAAGGCCTTGAGGTCTTACTCTTTTTTGTTTCCACCATTCTCATTTCCTAAAAACATTTCAAAACCATTTATCTTTTCTTTTCATAACTGATTTCTTTGTTCTAATATTTTTAGTCTCGGACCTTTATTCTTACTACTTATCGCTAAGATTTAAGTACTTCAGATTGACTTACTTCTAAAAAACATTTTACCTATGGCTACTTCATTAAAAAGTCTCAGCGAGCACTCCTCCAAAAATATTCAGGATATCAGTGGAAAAACCTTCGGAATCATTGTCTCCGAATGGAATGAAGAGGTCACTGAAGCACTTTATTCAGGCGCCTACCAAACATTGATTGAGCATGGAGCAAAAGAAAATAATATCATCCGCAAAAATGTACCGGGCTCATTTGAGCTATCGCTAGCTGCTCAGTTGCTTGCACAAGAAGAATCTATAGATGCAGTAATCTGCCTGGGTTGTGTCATCCAAGGAGAGACCAAACATTTTGACTTTATCTGCAGTGCCGTAGCGCATGGGATCACTAATGTCAGTCTCAAATACAATAAGCCAGTAATATTTGGAGTATTGACTCCAAATACCCAACAGCAAGCACTGGATCGAGCAGGAGGAAAGCATGGTAATAAAGGCGACGAAGCTGCCATCACTGCCATTAAAATGCTAAGCTTCTAATAAAAATACCACGCTCAAAAACCTATTGTATGAAAATCATGAAATTCGGTGGGACCTCAGTGGGTCGCCCAGAACGTATGCATCAGGTGAAAGACTTGATCACTCGTAGTGAAGAGCCAAAAATCGTCGTGCTTTCTGCCCTTTCAGGCACGACCAACGCCCTGGTTGAGATTGGAGAAGCATTAGCTGCTGCTGATCGCGTACTTGCAAAATCAAGAATCGATGAATTGAATGCTCATTATTTGAGCTTCTATTCTGAGCTGTTAAAAACGGATTTGGCAAGAGAAAAAGCAGAAGTAATAATCCAAGAGCATTTCGAATTCTTGAATATTCTCCTAAAAATCTCCTTTAACGAGGCCATTAATCGGGATATTCTAGCACAAGGAGAATTACTTTCTACAAAGTTATTTCAAACACTTTTAGAGGAATTTGAGATTCCTTCCAAATTTTTAGTCGCTTTGGATTTTATGAGCATCGATGAGAATTCTGAGCCGGAGCTTGGAAAAATCTCTGAGAAACTCAAAGCTATTTTAGCTCATAATCCTGATGGGAAAATCTTTGTGACTCAAGGCTACATTTGCAGAAATCACCGCAACGAAGTGGATAACCTCAAGCGCGGTGGTTCGGATTATACTGCTTCACTTATCGCAGCAGCTATCCAAGCTTCAGCCTGTGAGATCTGGACAGATATAGATGGGATGCATAATAATGATCCTCGAGTAGTAGAACGTACGCGTCCTATTGCTGAGATGTCTTTTGATGAAGCTGCTGAGTTGGCCTACTTTGGTGCTAAAATTCTTCACCCTGCTTCCATCTGGCCAGCGCAACAGTTTAATGTTCCGGTAAAATTACTCAATACCATGCAACCGGAAGCCTTGGGAACTTTGATCAAAGAAAAGGTGGAAACTATCGGTGTCAAAGCGATCGCTGCCAAAGATGGGATCACCGCCATCAAAATCAAATCAAGCCGAATGCTTTTGGCTTATGGTTTCTTACGGAAGGTATTTGAGATCTTCGAGAAATATAAAACTCCAATCGACATGATCACTACCTCTGAGGTAGCTGTCTCTGTAACCATAGATGATTTGACATATTTAACTCAAATTCTGGAAGAATTGAATCAGTTTGGGACAGTAGAAGTGGACCAAAATCAAACAATTATTTGTATTGTGGGAAATTTGGTTTCCGAAACTAAAGGAGTACTGAAATCCGTAATGGATTCGTTACTTCCTTATCCTATCAGAATGGTCTCTTATGGGGGAAGCCGGCATAATGTATCCGTACTTTTAGACTCCAACTTCAAAAAAGCAGCACTTCAGAGTTTAAATGAAGGAGTTTTCAGCTGGGCGAATTAAAGGTGTAGAGAATAGATATTAAGAGAATGAGAGATTGACAGATCCGAAAGCTTTCGGGAGAGATTTCGTTATAAGTGTGTAGACCATTCTAACAGAATAGAATTATTCAAGAGCCGGATTTGTGTCCGGTTCTTTTATTCAAATGGATTCGTGTTACTTTTGTCAAATGAAAAAAGATAACCCAAAACAGGGATTTCTTCAGCGATTACAAACCAAGTGGAAATTGGAAAGCCTTTTTCAAGTGGTGATGGTCTTGGTAGTTTTTGCCTGCACCGGCTTCACTATCCTGTTTATAAAAAACCCAATTCTAGATTTTTTTGGTGTAGAAAAAGGTGGATTTCTAAACACACTTTTTTATTTACTTCTAGTTCTTCCACTCTACCAGATCTTTCTGCTGATCTATGGATTTATTTTTGGTCAGTTTCGCTTTTTCTGGGAAAAAGAAAAGCAGATTTTCAGAAGAATTGCTCAGATCTTTAGTAAAAAGACCAAATAGTATCTAGATTTTTCAAGCTCAACTGATTCTACTCCAATTCACTGTATGCTTCTTTTGCTGGCGGATTTGGCGAAGAATTGGAGCGTTTTCAGGAAGATTCAACGTCGGATCATTTGCCAATACTTGCTGAGCGGCATCCCGGGCTAGCGTCAATATCGCCGCATCTTTGCTCAAGTCAGCAATCAATAAATCCGTGATTCCACTTTGCTGGGTCCCCATCAGATCTCCTGGACCCCGCAATCTCAAATCTACATCCGCAATCTCAAAGCCGTCATTGGTTCGCACCATGGTATTCAGTCGGACTCTCGAATCTTTGGACAGTTCATATTTGCTCATCAGCACACAGTAGCTCTGCTCTGCTCCTCTTCCCACTCGACCTCGAAGCTGATGCAGCTGAGAAAGCCCAAAGCGCTCAGCGTTCTCTATTATCATTACGGAGGCATTTGGCACATTGACTCCAACTTCGATTACAGTAGTAGCCACCATGATTTTAGTTTCACCCTTGATAAAACGCTTCATTTCGTAGTCTTTGGCAGCTGCTTTCATATCGCCATTCAGGATGCTGACTGGATAGTTTGGGAAAGCTCGGGTGATACTTTCAAATCCATCAATCACATTTTTCAGATCCAATGTCTTGGACTCTTCGATCAATGGATAGACGATATACACCTGTCTGCCTTTTTTGACTTCTTCATTGATGAAGCCGAAGACTTTTAAGCGATCCTTATCAAAGCGATGCACCGTTTGAATAGGTTTCCGCCCTGCCGGAAGCTCATCAATAACCGATATGTCCAGATCACCATACAGCGTCATCGCCAAAGTTCGTGGAATCGGCGTAGCAGTCATGACCAATACATGCGGAATAAAGGCCTCATTTTTTGCCCAGAGCTTCGCCCGCTGCGCCACCCCAAATCGATGTTGCTCATCTACAATCGCCAGTCCCAAGTTTTTGAACTGTACGATATCTTCCAAAAGTGCATGTGTACCGATCAGGATTTTGAGTTCCCCCGAAAGCAGATCCTCATGGATCACTTTTCGCTGGGCCTTCTTTGAGGATCCTGTAAGCAAAGCGATCTTGATCCCCATCATATCTGAAAACTCCTTTAATCCTTCGTAATGCTGATTTGCAAGGATCTCCGTTGGTGCCATCAGGCAAGTCTGGGCTCCCGAGCTGATCGCAATCAAAGCACATATAAAAGCCACCATCGTCTTACCACTTCCCACATCACCTTGGATCAAGCGATTCATTTGCTTTCCAGACTTCAAATCCTTGAAAGATTCACGGATTACACGCTTTTGCGCACCTGTCAATTCAAATGGAATATGATTATTATAAAATTCAGTCAATAGTTCCGTCTTCCCTAAGACTTGTCCCATGTACTTTTCAGTACGTGTCACTTTCATTTTGAGAAGGCGAAGCTGTAGATAAAAAAATTCTTCGAACTTCAATCGCATTCTGGCTCGCTGCAGCAGATTAGGCTCGGCAGGGAAATGGATTTGCTTAATTGCTTCTTGTCGATCGATCAATTGATATTGATCTCGGATGGCATCGGGAATCGTCTCTTGGATATGGGGCAAACTTCCCAGTACCAATCCTTCCATGATCTTGGAAATGCCACGAGAATCCAAAAATTTATTTCGGAGTTTTTCTGTCGTGGAATAAATCGGCTGGAAATTGTTCCGCTGTTCATTCGTAACTGTCATAGGCTCCATTTCTGGATGTGCAATGCTCCATTTTCTTCCAAAGAGTGCAGGTTTTCCTAAAAAGATGAAAACTCCACCGATTGGTAATTTCTTTTGAACCCACTGAATTCCTTTAAACCAAGTGAGCTCCATCTCACCAGTTTCATCTGCCACTTGAGCCACCAATCGGTTTTTATTCCCCATGGATATCAGCTCAACCTTCTGGATTTTAGCAATGATTTGCACATTTTCCAACTCTGGAGAAAGTTCTCTTATTTTGAAAAATTTCGTCCGGTCTTCATACCGAAATGGATAATGTTGGAGTAATTCACCGTAAGTGAATATATTCAACTCCTTATTCAGCATCGCCGCCTTCTGCGGGCCTACGTTTTTGAGAAATTCAATTTTAGTGTCGAAAAAGCCTGCCAAGTAATGTGATTTTTAGTAATGAAGCAAATTAGCGCGAGTCTTCTCAATAGACAATAGAAATGTCTTGAATTGTCAAGATTCAGTCGAAATCCCTGTAATATTAGAAAATATAAGTCCCAAATCAGTTCGGTGGGACTGCAAGCTTTGGAGCAAAATCATTTGATTTTTTGCGCGATGGAAGTTCTGCTCGGGATAGGCAACTTGATAATACACATTGCCCTCCAAATGATCAGTGAAAAAACGAATTCCCATCAAGCAAGTCATCACCTCACCGCCAATCAGCAGAGATTTAGCTTCTTTTTGACCCATCCAGTCGCCTGCCCCCGCCCAGTATCCAGTGAGTAATTTCTCAAAGGTTGAAACCAGTAATTTTTGACTGATCCAATCCTGGCTCATCTCTTCGGCTGCACTGGCTACAGTTCGCACTAAATCTCCAAAGTCGTAAAGCAAATAACCCGGCATGATGGTATCCAAGTCAATTACTGCAACTACTTTTGAGAGATCATGTGAAAAGATTAGGTTGTTTATTTTGGTATCATTGTGCGTGATCCGTTGCGGAATCTCATGTATGGTAGTTAGATAAGTTCCCACGAGTTGCTTCTGCGCAAGGTAAAAGTCTAAAATTTGGGTTTCGGCAGCACTTAAATTTTGGACAAGTTTTGCCACTTCTTCCAGTCGATCAAACCGGATATCTAGTCGATGGAAATTAGGAATAGTTTGGGCAAACTGATCTAAGGGAAAACTATCTGCCCATCTGGAAAAAAGCGCATAGGCCGCTGCTGCTAAGATTGCTTGATTTGGATCGTTAATCTGTTGCAGTGTCTTGCCTTCAACAAAGTCAAATAATCTATATAGACTTCCTTGAAACACTACTATTCCAGACCCCTGTCGATTTAGGACAGGAAGCGGAAGCTGGAATGGCAGTTGTGTCAAATCACCTAGTCGGCTAAGAAGCGTAAGATTACCGTTGATCCGTTCCGGAAATTTAAAAACGTGTGAGTTGAAGCCTTGAAGTATAAATTTGTGCTTACCAAACTCGATCAAGAATGTCTGATGGATTAACCCAGCCCCAAACTTTTCAAATCTAACTTCTTCTGTTCCCTCTACATGAAACTGTTTGATCAACTCAAGGATATCAGTTCTATCCATTTCCAAAACTACTCAGATTTTTAATTCATAAGACAAAAAACAAAGCTCTTACTATCTTTTATAAGTATGATTTTATAGAATCAAATTTAAGTCATGTTTTTAAAATTTATTAGATAAGCTAAGGTACAATTAGCAATTTTTTTGTTATTTGGCCCGAATAAAATAAAACCACCCCCTATGAATATTACTGGAATTGATTGGGCAATCATTGTTGCATTCTTTATCATTTCTTTGCTGATCGGTGTATTTACTTCCAAGAAAGCAGGAACCTCTGCAAAAGAGTTTTTCCTATCAGGCCGAAATATGCCTTGGTGGCTATTGGGAGTTTCGATGGTAGCGACCACTTTCTCTGCCGATACGCCTAATTTGGTTACTGATATCGTACGAAAGAATGGTGTGGCAGGCAACTGGGCTTGGTGGGCTTTCCTCTTGACTGGAATGTTGACTGTCTTTGTTTATGCAAAACTTTGGCGTAGATCTGAAGTCACTACGGATTTGGAGTTTTATGAACTTCGATACTCAGGAAAGGGAGCGGCCTTTCTTAGGGCATTCCGTGCGATTTATTTAGGAGTCTTCTTTAATGTGGTGATCATGGCCACAGTATCGCTGGCAGCCATCAAAATAGGCGGAGTGATGCTAGGTCTAAAGCCCTATGAGACTTTGCTCATTACTTCGGTTGTCACTGTGATTTACAGCTCTTTGGGAGGTTTGAAAGGAGTGCTGTTAACTGACTTTTTTCAATTTTTCATTGCAATGTTTGGCGCTTTTGCCGCAGCGTATTACATCCTGGATCTACCTCAAATTGGTTCCTTGGAAAATTTGTTGACCCACGATAACGTGGCAGGAAAACTTGACTTCCTTCCTGACTTTTCAGACCCAAATGCGTATATTCCCTTATTTCTGATGCCGATCGCTATTCAGTGGTGGGCTACATGGTATCCAGGTGCTGAGCCAGGAGGCGGAGGTTACATTGCACAGCGTATGCTTGCGGCCAAAGATGAAAAGAATGCCATCGGTGCAACTCTCTTTTTTAATATAGTGCATTATGCAGTACGACCTTGGCCATGGATTTTAATTGCTTTGGCGTCCTTGATTGTCTTTCCAAATGTTTCTGACATCTCAGCTGCATTTCCGGAGATCCCAGCTGATAAGCTAGGCGATGACTTAGCCTATTCAGCAATGCTGACTTTCTTGCCAACTGGCTTGATCGGAATCGTTTTGGCTTCCTTGATCGCAGCGGTGATGTCCACGCTTTCTACTCATTTGAACTGGGGATCTTCCTACATTGTAAATGACTTTTATCTGAGATTTTTGAAGCCAGAAGCTACAGACAAACAACTGGTGGCTGTGGGAAGAATCTCAACTGTAGGCTTGATGGTGCTATCGGCGGTGCTGGCTTTAGCACTTTCAAGTGCTTTAGATGCATTCAACATTTTACTTCAAATCGGAGCAGGGACGGGCTTAATCTTTATCTTGAGATGGTTTTGGTGGCGAATCAATGTATACACTGAGATCTCTGCAATGGCCATTTCATTCGTAGTGGCGATTTTCTTTGAACTTATTAATCCAAAAGTAAATTGGATTATGATTCCCGAAAACCAGACATATCTCAAGCTTATTTACAGTGTCTCTATAACAACCGTCGGATGGCTTTTGGTGACATTTTTAACTCAACCGGAGAAGGATGAAGTACTTTTGAGCTTCTATCGTAAAGTAACTCCGGCAGCATTTGGATGGAAAAAAGTTCTTGATCGCTATCCTAATGAAAAGCAAGTTATTGGTCAACTTCCAAAGGAAATTGGGCTGATGATGATCGGCTCTGCGATGGTTTATGCCGCGCTTTTCTCTGCAGGGTTTTTCATTTATGGAAATATGCTTGGTGGGTCAATCGCAGGAGTTATAGCACTTGCAGGAGGCGTGGTGATTATCCGTTCTTGGAAAAATCTGAATTAATCTAAAAATTTAACTGAATTCATCAGGTGGGCCATGTCCACCTTGATGTATTCAATTACTGGAGCAAGGGAATCATTTTTCATTGCAGTATTGAAATAGAGTGCCCCCCTCAAAAAATGTTGCGTAGAGTCCGTTACAAAAAACTGGAACTGGGTAGGTACCTCCCCCTCTAATTCTGCTACCACTGCAACATAACCTTCCGGTGTGACCAAAATAGCTTCTTCGATTCCATAAGCCATTTTTTGATGCTTGGCAGTAAGCTTAAAAGCATCTTCAGAAAGTGATTTGAAATCGATGTTTTCTCCATCGATACTTTTATAAGTCAAATGAACTTTGGCCCCAAAATCAGCATAGTTTAAATTAATCCAAGTATCCTCTGTAAGATTAAATGAGTCTTTTTCCACTTGAGCATATTCAGAATAATCAAGTGTGTATGGATACCCTTCCGCTAACTTCAAAAATGAATGTGTTGGCAGATCAATTCGATTATACCCTTGTGGTTTTGGCAAGAAATTCTGTTCACATGAAGCAAACAATGGAAGGGACAAGACCAAATAAATAGCTTTTCTCATAACTTAAAAATTAGATAGTCGGTTTGATTTCATTAGACAACGATGAATTTTTACCAGTGAACCAAGCCCAAAACAAGGTGAAAAATTTAGTCAAGTTTTTTTCCTTTAGCATTTCACCGTGAATTTACTTCATAGCAAGTACCCAAGTAATACCTGAAACTTCTAGAGAATAATTCATGAGTAGCTAGTCGGAAAACCAGTAGTTAACGTGTAATGTTTCATATAAAATACCAGATTCATACATGGACTGTAAGATCAATCCAGCCGCAAGATCATTTAAAGAGCAGATTCATCACATCAGTTCTGCAATCACATTAATTTCTCAAAGCTACTGGATTGGCAGAGAAGCTGCATTTAGCGTTGATATTAAAATTTCCACTAACGCCCAATTAGCAGATTACGTGGCAAAATTCTATAATTAGTGTGTCAAGATAATGGCTTCACTCAAATGCAGCACAAGACAAAGAAATTCAAGATGAATTTGAAAATTAAGCCTCTTTAAATGAAGCTATGGCATATTTGATCGATTACAACACCATCGTGGGCAAGTGCTTTAGCTTACCTGAGAGCACATGGAGTGGAAAACCCTGCATATGTGACCTTCCAAAGTAAATCACATAAAAAAAGCGACAATTGATTGTCGCTTTTTTTATGTGATTACTCTCTGATCCACGCTATTTTTTCATCCATGGATTCTCTTTTCCCTTCCGGCCAATTATCTGAAGCAGGTTTGGCGATATAGAAGAATCCCATCAGAATATCCTCACCCTGAAGACCAAAATCTTCTCTGGCTTCAGGCCAAAACGTTGGTCCGCCAGTTCCCCAATAGGCTGCGAGACCATGAGCTGAAGCAGTCAAATACATATTTTGAACAGCCATCGCAGTGGCTGAAATCTCCTCCATCAAAGGAATTCCTTCTGATCTTTTCATCAAAATCGCAATGATATGTGATGCTTTCTGAGGGCTATCAATAAATTTCTGAAAGGTCACCTGCGAAAAAGGTGTACCATTTTTCTCAGCACGCATCTTATACATATCAGCCTGATATTGGCCAAAAGTCTTCAAGCCAGCACCCGTATAGACAATAAATTGCCAAGGCTGAGTCAGCTTATGAGTCGGTGCCCAGCGCGCATTTTCAAGCATTTCCTCAATGATAGAATCATCAATAGGATCATTCTCTTTGAATTGGGAAACAAACATGGAGCGGCGTCCACGGATAATTTTAGTTACTTCTTCGACATTGAAATCGGGTCTTTGCATAGTTTGATTTAGTAATAAATATGGGACTGAAAAATAAAGGCAAATCAATCCACAAAAGTTTCCTTAATGACAGATTTACATTTTTGAATTTCAGACTTACTGAGCATCTCAAAAAATTTTAAAATCCGAACTTTGTCAATCGTTGTGATTTGATCAATGGCAATCATTCCTTTTTTACCGGTATGAAAAACTGCGACTCTTGAAGGATACTTCAAAAGGTTAGTAGTCACTGGAGCCACTATAATCGTATTCAACTGTTGATTCATCTCATCAGGAGAAATAATCACGCAAGATCTCACTTTCTTTATTTCGCTCCCAATGGTCGGGTCAAGATTGACCAAGACAATCCGATATTGACTTATTTCCATTCTTCAGGATGATCTTCATCTGTGAAATCATCCATCAAAAGCTTATCATCGCCAGCGGCTCTCATTTTTACAAAAGCCGATCCCCAGCCATCCCTCACATTCTGAATAGGTCTAAGCACGATTTGATCCTCTTCGAGAATCACTTCTACCTTTTCCCCTAAATCATATTTTTCAATGATCATCTTTGATAGTATGAGCCCTTTAGAATTTCCGATTTTGATGATTGAGGCTTCGATAATTAATAACAGTTTGTAATTATAAAGTAATAACTTTTGGAAGTAAATCTACATTATCTGACAAGTTTTTCCAGAAACGTCCGAATATCTTTTGCCAAGGCGTCAAAGTCTTCTTGCCTGTTATACATCATGTGACCGGCCTCATAATAATTCATCTCAATTCGCTCTTGGGGAAAGTCATGTCTTGCAAACGTAAATTCAGAATCGAAAAATGGCGTAATCAAATCATAATAGCCATTGGCAACCATGACTTTCAAAGCTGTATTGCGATGCATCACCTCACTCAGTGATCTAGCAGTACTGACATAGCTCGGTTCCCAATATGCCCCATCAGGCACTGGCTTCCAATTCCAAGAGCCGCCCATTCCCACTGCTGAACCTAAGTAGGGGCGATCCATTTTTACTTTCAGATCAGTATAGAGATAGTTATTGAATACTGCAGTATAAGCAGTCTCAGTCATGTAGCTACTGGCATCCCCAAGTACAGGACCTTCAGCTACCAGATCAGTTTCCTTAGCCAAAAATCTCCCATCTAAGGTTCCAATAGCTTTTCCTTCCGCTCGAAGTAATTCCTTTTTGAAGCGGTACATCAGGATTTGATTGTTAGATCTAAGAATGTAAGATTTATCCAAGCCAGTGAAATAGGCCAATTTTGTGGCTATGGCTTCTTTTTCGGTCTGACTTTGTTTTTCACCCTGAAACAAGGCTTCCAAATATTCTCCATATGCGAAGTCCCGAGCTTCTTGGGTGAAATCCTCCAAAGTTTTTCCTTTGCCAGCTTTGCCATGGTACCAAGCGGTAGCTGCTTGCGAAGGCAAATAGGTAAAGAATGAGGTTAAGTTATCAGGCGATGAAGATGAGCCTGCGTAGTCCAAGGCCTGAGAAATCAGGATAATCCCATTCAAAGCCATAGGATTCCCACCGCCTTCGAGTACCTCAGCGACTTTTGCAGCTCGAGTAGTGCCATAACTTTCTCCTGCTATAAATTTCGGTGCTTGCCATCTTCCGTTTTCAGTCACCCAAAGTTTCATAAACTGAGCAATCGAATTGGCATCTTCAGTCAATCCCCAGTAATCCTTATTTTCGCCTTTTCCTAAAACTTGGCTAAACCCTGTTCCAATCGGATCTACAAAAACCAAATCAGTCAAGTCAAGAAGCGCCTGATTATTTTCCACAAACTGATAAGGAGCTGCGCCATCATCGACCTTCCCTTGGGAATCTACCTTTACCACTTTAGGTCCAAAAAAACCAACATGCAGCCAGATCGATGCCGAACCCGGCCCACCATTGAATACAAACAGGACAGGTCGATTAGAAATATTCGCTCCTTCTTTCACATAAGCAGTTGACCAAAGCGCAGCCGTGACCTGAGCACTGGAGTTTTTCAAAAAGGTCTCGGATAAAATCGCCTTATATGTGATTTTTTGTCCGCCAAAGGTCCCCAAGTGAGTACTTTCAAATCGTTGGGGTTCTCTTACTTCAAAGCTTTTCTTCTCTTCCATATCCTGAGCGATGAGTGGAGAAGTCAGGAAAAGCAATAGAAAGCCAAGATTGCTGATTATTTTCATAGAATTTTTTGCTTTTAGCATACAGTTTCCAAGGTAGCTATTCATTCAGTTTGTTAACCATTTGAAGTGATTGCAAACTTTAAAAATCTTCTTCCCACAGTATTTTTTGGCTGAGATATACATCAAATTCTTCAATGGTACAGGGCAAGGTAGTTTGGCAATATTCAGTGAGTTCACTTATGCCTAAAATAAAGAAGGCTGATCAATTGATCAGCCTCTTAGTATCAGAAATCATCCCCACCCGAGTTGCCTTCACGGCGACTCTGATCTTGTCCCTTATCTTTAAAAATTCCAAATCTGTAAGTGAATGATAAAGTTGCAATTCGGGTTTCTCGTTGAAATTTTCTGGTTTGGGTGAATCTTGCATCTTCTGTCGTGATTCTGAAATTCCGAGTATTGAATATGTCACTCACATTGAAACTTACTGTGGCCTTGTCATCTAAAATATCTCGCCGTAAACCAATATTCAAACTCGACTGTGGTTCGATCTGACCTTGTGGCAATACGATTGGACCTCTGTAATTTCCCTGAAGCTGAACACTAAACCAATCCGGAATAATAATATTGCTCAACAAACTCACCGTCCAGCTGAAATTCTCATTTGTAAATCCTGATTCAATATTTTCTCCATTTACCTTAGAGTAAAAAAAATTCCCAGTCAAGGTAAGGTCAACATTGTTTGAAGCTTGGACTTGATTGATTAATTCAAAACCTGTACTGATACGTGTATCTGCATTTTGACGCTTTTGAATTGCAACGTTATCAGCTGTAATAGTCGTAATTCGAGTTTCTACATCAGTACTGTAGCGGTGATATACAGTAGCATTCAACAGGTATTTTTCCCAACCTTTCATGTAGCCAAGTTCATAGCTATCGGTAAATTCAGGCTGAAGGTAAGGATTTCCAATGCTGAGATTATATTGATCTCGAACTCGGTATATGGGAGCTAAATCCCAAATACTCGGTCTGCTGATTCTTCTACTGTAGTTAAGCGTTAATTCATTTTCTGTACCTAAAGTATAGCTTAAAAATGCGCTCGGAAATAGGTTGAAGTAGTTATTTGGAATTTGATCTTGGTCTCGTTCGGTCTCACCCAGTGTCTCCGTATATTCAGCACGAAGGCCAAACTGATAGCCAAAAGCATCTTTTTTCTGAGTAAAACTGAAATATCCGGCATAGACTTCTTCACTAAAATTGAATACATCTGACAAGGTATCAATTGGTATTGGCTCAAAGTCTGTGAATTGATCTCCTTGCGAAAATGACTGTCCCCGTTCCCAGGTGCCAATAGTTGCCTTTAGTCCAGTTTCGATTTTTGCTCCATTCAGTACTGGACGTTCGTAATCTAACTGCCCAATATAAAAATTACTGCTACGCGGGCGATCATTGACTTGGATCAATCGCTTGTTGGGAGCAGAAGTACCGTCTGAGAAGAAAAAATTTTGGTTGTAAAATTCCGTCTGATTTCGATTATCGTATGAATAAGACAAGGATCCATAAAGCCTCTGGCCCAAACTATCTATTTGCCAAGTATAATTGATCCCAGACTCATAGTTTGCACTTTTACTGAATTCCTCATTTCTTCTCACAAAAGAAGAGTCCAAAGTTTCACCAGCGCTGATGTTCCGTTGATTTACATCCTCAAACTCAAACTCATCATCAAAATTTCCCTGGAAATAAACGCCTAAAATTGCCTTATCAGTAACATTGTAATCTACTCCTGCTCTGACCAAATGTGTCGTTTCAATCTCTTCGCCATTCTGGTCTTGATCTAAAGTCGGTGAAAAACCAGGAATATTTGTAGTTCGAATTCCTTCCCCTTTTTCGATTTGGCGACGATCCTGCCAATTGTATGAAGCATAATAATTCGCCTTCTCAGTTCCGTAGTTCAGGTTGATACCAGCTTGATATTTATCTCTGGTTCCTATAGATGCATTTACTTGGCCATTGAATCCCGTTTTCTTATTTTTCTTCAGGACAATGTTAATAATTCCCCCTACTCCAGAAGCATCATATCTTGAGGATGGATTAGTGATCAGCTCGACAGTCTTGATGCTGTTTGCAGGAAACTGGGATAATATACTTTCAGCATCGTCTCCGGAGAGATTTGATGGTCGCCCATTGATATAGATAAGAATACTTCCACTGCCGCGCATTGTGATACCTCCCTCCTCGTCTACTTGTATCGACGGCAACGTACTGAGCAATTCTGAGGCCGTTGCCCCTTCTGCAACAATACTGTTTTCCACATTATAGATCCGCTTGTCTATTCCTGATTCAAACATGGAGGCGACCCCTTCTACAACTACTTCCTGAAGGTTTTGAGCATCTTTTTCCAGAATGATTGTACCTAGGTTAACTGATGACCGCTGTCCTAATTTGATGTTTTCAAAAAATTCCAAGTATCCGATAAACCCCACGCGGAGGATATAGTCTCCTGGTTCTGAAGAAAACTCAAAATTCCCATCCATATCACTAATCACTCCCGTTGCCAAGGAAGAATCCTGAACGTTCAATAATGCGATGTTGGTGAATTCTAGGGGAGCATCGCTCCCGCCCTTGACTTTACCTTTGATTTTGACTTCTTGGGCAACTGATTGGAAACAAATGAGGATTAAAAAAAAGAGTAAAGAATACTTAAACATATAAAACCTGGATTTTTTCCGGGTGCTATAAAATGACAAGCTGAACCGTGGCAACCCGGTAAAACGCATAAGCCCAGTGAATTACTAACGTTTTAAGCATTCTTTATGTTTATTAAATCAGCGATTTTTTGCCAGTCGGTACAATTTTAGGATAGAAAAATAGGTGTGAAGTTAAGCGGACGGTACTTAGAAATATTTTAGGTTTTGGCAGGTAAAAAGATAAAAATGGCAATTTGAAAAACTCGCTCACCTTAAAAAAATTAGTACTGACCCTTCTGTTTGGGATCTTATTAATACATCATGGGTTTGCAGAGACTGTTGAAACTGATCGCAGACTACTTTCCTCCACTCATTACCAACTTGATAAAAAAACAGTAGCACCGGGCTAGTGCTAAGGCTTAGCCTAGCAGAAGATCAATATGATTCACTGGCTAAGTACTCAATCCTATTTTTCAATCACCCAGCGCATTACAAAAGTGCTGCAGCTAAAGCAGAGCTGGATGATCAAGTCGAAAAGGGGCAACCCTCAGCTTTATCGCTAATACCAACCAATAATCTGAAGATCCTAATAGCTGATGATAAACCAATTATAATCAAAGTATTATATGATTTTCTGAAAGATATCGGATTCCAAACTATTCTACAGGCGAGTAACAGAAAGGATGACTTAAAGCAAATCCTCGAAGTAAAACCTGATCTAGTAATCTTAGATTTAGAAATGCCAAAATTAACCGGAATAGAGGTCGATGCGCGCTGTAAATCTGAAGGCAGCGCTACCAAAATAATTTTACTGACACTGCAAAGGAAATCTACCTTTATTACCAAGCGAAAGACCTAAACCTCTCCCGATATATTCTTAAAGATTTTGCATTGGATGTTTTATCTAAAGCAATTACCACGGTGCTAGCCGATGAACAATTTTTTAGTGAACAGCTATTCAAGGATATGAATATCAATCAGTCGGAAGCAGCTGATTACACTCTTACACCTTCGGAAATCAAAATTCTACGATTGGTATCCCAGGGATTATCTACCGAATAAATTGTAGCTATACTCTTTATCTCAGAGCAAACGATTGAAAAGTATCGAAGCAATATGATCGCCAAATTACAGTTGGATAAAAACATAATTCACTGGTGATTTGGGCCCAACAGATCAAATTCAGTATCGAATAGATCGTAAAATCCTTGATTTTAAAAAACAACGTATTTCTACGTATTGATCTGCACTAACTGATAGCGTAGATTTGGTTATAAATTTTTTGCAAAAGCCATAAAAATCGCTTGTTCAGGAGGTAATTTTAAAATTATCCAAACGAAAATAAACCAAGACGAATTACTCGTTTGGGATTTTGGTCAGATATCGTCAAATATTTCGGAAGTACTCGTTTGTTTTTAGTCAACCAGAAAGAATCATCGTTTGGAATCTATGTCTGCAAGCAAGAATATGCAGAACTTATGTCTGAACTTATTCAAACTATGGATTCTAAAGATTTGAAAGATTTTACAATGGATTTCGCAGTCAGGAATTCACATAATCTGCCTGCATCAAAAGAAGAATGACCTTTCAACAGTAAATTTCAAGAGCTGTGTGGATAAGTCTTTCCATAGTTTTTTCAGCCTTTTTATCAAACTCCTGAGTCACTCGATTTGCTACTATAGCATTCAAGCTTAGCATTTTATGGCCCAGAAGTTCCCCCAATCCATAATATCCTGCAGTTTCCATCTCAAAATTTGTGAGTCTTTCCCCTGAAAAATTCAGACTTGCCAACTTATCCATCATTCCAGCAATCCGTGGCTTTAATCGGACTTCTCTTCCCTGCGGAGCATAAAATCCCGGTGCAGTTAGTGTGACACCATGGAGGAATGATTCAGGCAACTGATCTAATAAATCGCTAGAGGCATTTGCCTCATAAGGCCTTAGAGCTAGACCTAAAACGGCTTGTACTTCACTAGCAAAAGCCTGATCACCCAGTAGATCTGGATAAAATTGAAAAAGACTATCAAGCCCAATCGCTTTTTTCGAAGCTAGTAGTGAACCTACCGGAATGTCAGCCTGTAAAGCTCCTGAAGTACCTAAGCGAATCACTTGGAGACATTTTTTCACTTCTTTCACTTGACGCGTTGACAAATCTATGTTCACCAAAGCATCTAGCTCAGTCATCAGAATTTCTATATTATCAGTACCCATACCAGTACTCATTACAGTAACTCTCTTTTTACCAATAAATCCAGTATGCGTAATAAATTCTCTCTTGGCAGTCCTAAATTCAACAGAATCAAATAACCGTGAAACTAATGGGACACGATCCGGGTCACCTACTGTGAAAACAGTCGAAGCCAGATGTTCTGGCAGTAACTGCAAATGATAAACCGATCCATCCGAATTAAGGATTAGTTCTGTTTCAGGGATAATTTTACGCACAGCCTAGTAGTTTAAAATTTCTGCTTTATTATTTTCACAATCAGACGAATTGTAATGAATATATCTGTTGGATTTCCTCTTGTAGTATCCAGAACCATCATAAGCACGCTTTTTGGGATTCTCCTTACAGACTTCTGAGCAAGCTCCTTCCATTTTCCATCCACATTCATCACACATCGCCAAGTGAGCATTACAAGTTGCATCGGCGCAGTTCACCATACGATCTGAATACGTTCCACATACATGACAAGTGGAAATCATAGTTGGATTTACGGTATTTACCTCTAGTGCGATCCGGTTATCAAATACGTAACATTTACCTTCAAAATCTTCCCCTCCTACCTCCATACCGTACTTGATAATTCCACCATGTAATTGGTATACATCTTCAAAACCCTGCTCCAATAGAAATGCAGAGGCTTTTTCACATTTGACTCCACCTGTGCAATAGGTTAGTACTTTCTTGTTTTTGAGATACTCGAGCGCTTTTACTTTTGCAGGAAAGTCTCTAAAGTTATTGATATCGAGTGTGATCGCATTTTTGAAATGTCCGAGCTCATGCTCATGATTGGATCGGACGTCCAGAATAATAACATCTTCACGATCTTTCAATTTCTTGAATTCCTCAGGTTGCAAATACTTTCCTGTTTTCACATTTGGATTCAGATGACGAAGAGCTGAATGAACTATCTCTGGCTTATACCGCACATAAATTTTGGTAAACGCATGAGCGTTAAAAGCTTCAATTTTGAAATCTGTATTTGTAAATCGATTATCCGAGTGGATATAATCCATATACTTTTGACAGTCATCCACTAGACCAGATACTGTACCATTAAGACCTTCCTCTGAAACGATAACCCTTCCTCTGACATCATTTTGGACACAAAAAAGATGATGTTTGCGACGATATGCCTCCGGATTATTGATCGTAGCATAGCAATAGTAGAGTAGGATTTGATAGTCTTTTTTTTGCATAGCCTAAGCCCTACTTCGGCAGAGTTTGATTGGAATTTAAGAGATATGCTATTGAATGTGGAGTTTATACTTTGAAAAATCTGGCCCCACACCTAATTCTGTCTATCGAAAATCCTTATTCTTGATTTTTATTTTACTTTAGCGGCTGGGTTTCCAAATACCGTTTCACCATTACTCACTGTAGAGATCACCACGGATCCAGCCCCTACTCGAGAATTTTTGCCAATCGTCACCCCTGAGATAATAGTGACTCCACTCCCAATAAAAGCCCCATCTTCGATAGTTACCTCAGCATTAATTATAGACCCTGCACCCACCTGAACAAAATCTCCAAGCTTGGCATTATGGTCAATGATGGCACCAGAGTGTAAGATACAATGGCTTCCAATCGTTGCGGCTGTTCCTATATTCACTTTTGCATTGATGAAATTGCCATGGCCAATGGTAGCATCAGTAGAAATATAGGCAGTTTGGTGTATCGCATTTACAGGCTGCACCTTACGGTTCTCCTGCAGCATTTCCACCAAGAATTTACGATATTTGGTATCATCTACAGCCACAAATGCCTCCGCTTTCTGCCCAATCAACTTAAGGAAACCCTCATCCTCTGTATTTCCCAATACCGTAACTGTGTTGATCTCAGTCCCATGAAGTTTCTCATCTTCCTCCAAAAACCCAAATACAACTACATTATTGCTGTTAAAGATCTCTAATGCAGGGTATGCAATTCCTTTAGCTCCGAATATAATTATTGGTTTTTCCATAGTTTTATTTGATTCAAAGCGCAAGAATACGGCTTTTAACGGGCTTAGCCAATAGTACTCTTGGAATTAGACTTGATAAGATTTTGAGCAATTTTACATTGTAGACATTTTTTGGGTTGACAGTAATTCTTAAACTGCCCGATCATCCCTTGAGAGTCAAAACCATTTTCGGCTTTCCAACCAGTGGTCTCAAACTTTCGGATGATAAAATTTGACTCTGGAGAGAGCTCCTGCAGTAAATCAAAACAATGTTCCTGCCAGTCTGGCTGTTGAAAAAATCGCCCATAGGCAAACCAGAGTGGGATCACAAAATTGATAATCAAAAGCTGCACCACTGTTTTGGAAACTCCCTTTGAAGAAGTTCTCTCACTAGACTTACCAAAGCTATAATGATACTTCCAATAATCTCCAGGATTAATTTGAAGCAGTTTTCCGAAAGCTGCAAAATCTCTTGACTCTTCCATCACTGCTTGTAACAAACTTGGCGCCTGAGCTAGGATACCTACGAGTTGGGCAATTCTCAGACTTGGAAAATTAGTCGGTCGTACGCTCATAAATGTCCAATGTTGCCGCTTCATCGAATCTTTCCAGTTGTACTTTTTCTGGTAAAACTCATATTCCCGAATCAAAAGTTGGACATAGGGTTCATCTGACTGTTCCGGCAATAGACCAGCCTGTCCAAACAGAATCGCTTCTAAAACTGTGGGTTGATTGCGATGCTTGAGAAGTATTTTGTAGGGAATCCGCTCTGCAAGTTCTAGCATGGGTTGGGAATTAGTCTTAAAACCAAACGCACTAAAAAGCCAGCGGTAGGCGGTTTCTTCCCAATCCCCTTTTGTCTGGTCCAAGATCTGAAGAATCAATTCTGATTTTTCCTGCAATCGCTCAACTAAGGCTTTTTCCAAGGTAGAAAACCGAATAATTTCCGGGACATCTTTCACCCCATGAGCACAGGGTAATTCAGCTTTATAATCCAACATTTGTTCATAATTCCTCCAAATTTCAAGGTAAATCTTTCCCTTTAATTCTAACGTAGGCATTGGCGTACCATCATTTCGATAGACCACCTGATCGTTTTCCCACACCACATGCAGCACTACTGAATTGTAAGCAGGATCACCTACATGTGCATGCTGATTCCAGTCAGAAGCCAATCGATGCACCTCCAAATGGCCATGAAAGGTGATTCCATCGATTTCGACTGCCGAATCTCTGAAATCAGGACCTTCACTGAGATTATGAAATCCCACCTGAATGATCTGAATGGTCTCCCCATTTGTACCTAGAAGGTCCTTTTTGTCGAAGTATTGATACTTCCAGACGAGTTGTAAAAAATCTTCTCTAAACACCATAAGCGGTTATAGGTTAAAAGTTTATGGAATATAAAAAAATTGGGTGAGTGAAATATCAAAAAATTTAATTCTTATTTATTTGATCATTTACCGGAAATTCGAAGTTGAAGAAACCTCAACGGTTAACTAAATACTTTTCCAAAAGACTCTTCATCTCTTCCTGCAGCTTTTGAGCTTCTATTCGAGTAGCTAGTGCAAAGTCTCTTCCCGACGAAGCATAGATGATCCCACGGCTAGAGTTGACCAGAAGGCCACAGGTCGAGTTCATGCCGTATTTGGCAACTTCAGCAAGACTTCCACCTTGTGCTCCCACACCGGGAACCAAAAAAAAATGTTCAGGAGCAATTTTGCGTACTTCACCAATGAGTT
>Ga0222709_1000017_pt1 | contig 86665 bp, 88 predicted proteins | sample AntAcemetage1692_FD_179822 | JGI IMG/M metagenome (GOLD analysis project Ga0222709, IMG submission 179822) | Saline water microbial communities from Ace Lake, Antarctica - #1692 | ecosystem: Environmental > Aquatic > Non-marine Saline and Alkaline > Saline | place: Antarctica: Ace Lake...
TGATTCAGAAGGAAAAAGCAGACCTGGCTTCCAAGGAAGTATTGCGCTATCGGGGAGCACTCTGGGAAGGATATTCACTTTGTCAACAAAGGATTACTCACAATTTTAGGGGATTAAAAAAGCCTCCCGAAACTCGGGAGGTTTTTCAAATTTATCTCCACTTGTACTGGGTGGAAATTATCAACCAATTAATAAATCTTTATTCTATTTCCAACCACCACCTAGCGCTCTGTAAATAGTCACTTTGGCAATCAGCTGGTTCATTTTAGTATCGATTAGATCAAATTTTGATTCCAATGCATCACGCTGAGTTAGCAGCACTTCCATGTAGTCTGCTCGAGCAGAATTAAATAGTTCATTAGAAATATTCACAGATTCGGAGAGGGCCTCCACTTGCTTGGATTGTAGGCCATAAGTACTATTCAGATTGTCTATGTTGGACAGCTGATTCATCACCTCGACATAAGCATTTATTATTGTTTGCTCGTACTTATAGATAGCTTGAATCTGTCTTGCATCGGCTGATAGGTACCTCGCTTTGATCGCATTTCTGTTGATCAATGGTGCGGTTAGATCTCCGGCAAGGGAGTATAGAATTGATTCTGGCGTTGAGATCAGAAAGGCAGGATTGAAGGCATTGAACCCTAGTCCCGCAGTGATGCGAAGCGAAGGGTAAAAATCAGCCTTTGCCACCTTAACGTCAATCTTTGCCGCTTCTAGTTCTAACTCAGCCTGTCTGATATCAGGACGATTGTCTAATAACTGAGTAGGAATTCCGCTTTGGATATTAGCAGGATTAAGCTCATTGAAAATCTCAGAATTCCTAGTTATAGCTTGAGGAAACCGGCCCGCAAGAAAGTTGAGTCTATTTTCGATTTCGAAGATCTGTTGACGGATCGAGAATTCTAAACTTTGGGTCTTGAGTACTTGAGCTTCGAACCTTCTGACTGCCAACTCGGTCACTCTCGCAGCATCTTTCTGGTATCGGACGATTTCCAATGCATTTTTCTGAATCTCAATATTCTGTTTAAGAATAGTCAGTTGGTTGTCTAGTGCAAGGAGTTCGTAATAGGAAGTTGAGATTTCCGAAACCAAATTCGTGACCATGAAATTTTTTCCTTCAACAGTACCCAAATAGCGCATCATCGCTGATTTTTTTGCGTTTCGAAGCTTCTTCCAAATATCCACTTCCCAAGTAGCAAAGGCACCTAGGAGGTAATCTTGGAGTGGATCAGGAAACGCTACACCAGGTTTAATATCCGTGTTTGCATCGTTGGCTCCTTGACTGGTGTATCGGCCAACTTTTTCTACACCCGCAGCTCCTGTGATTCCAACGGAAGGGAGGTACTCTCCCTTCCGAATTCGGATCTCATTTTTTGCAATTTCAATCTCCTGGAGCGTAATATTTAGCTCCTGATTATTTGCAAGCGCAGTCTCTATCAGATTTTTAAGATAAGGATCTTCGAAATAATCTTTCCAAAGAAGTCCGGCGGTTACGTCCGTCGTGTCTTTTGACTCCTTTAAATAGTTTTCAGGAGTAGCCGAATTGATGTCTTTCTGGATTAATCCCGGTGTTTTGCAACTTGTAACGCCCAACAACAATCCAGCTGCCAGTACGCTTATGTATTTTATACTATTATGCATGATGATGGGTAAAGTCTTCTGTTAAAGGCACTTCGTCTTCATTCTTAATCAGGTGCCGACCATCCGCCAAGGTTGCGAAAATGTAATATAGACCCGGGACGATGATTACCCCGAAGATGGTTCCGAATAGCATTCCACCCAATGCAGACGCACCGATGGTCTGATTGCCAATGGCACCTGCTCCCGAAGCTAGGATCAGCGGGATCAAACCTGCAATAAAGGCAAATGAGGTCATCAAGATCGGTCTGAATCTCACTCTTGCGCCTTCGATAGCAGCATCAAGAATTGAAAGACCTTCCTGTCTTTTTTGGACGGCAAACTCTACAATCAATACCGCATTTTTACCTAAAAGTCCTATGAGCATGATCAATCCAATTTGGGCGTAAATATCATTGTCTAGCCCCATCAGCTTGAGGAGCATAAATGATCCAAAGACTCCTACTGGCAGGGATAATACCACCGCAAAAGGAATAAGGAAGCTCTCGTACTGAGCAGCCAAAACAAAATAAACGAAGACCAATACGATCAAGAATACATACAAGGCTTCATTCCCTCGATTAGACTCATCATAGGAAAGTCCTTCCCAAGCGATGTCATAACCTTTTGGCAACGTCGATGCCGAAACTTCCCGAATAGCCTGAATGGCATCTGCAGTGGTATATCCGTCAGCTGGAAGACCACGGATGGCTGCAGAATTGTACATGTTATATCGGGTGATTTCATTTGGACCTTGCGTTTTTTTCATGGTCATGAATGACGAGTAAGGAACCATTTCACCTGTTTCATTTTTGACGAAGAGATTCATGACATCGGAAGGGAGTTTTCTGAATTGCGGATCTGACTGAACATAGACTTTGAAGAATCTGCCAAATCGGATAAATCCTTGCTCGTAGGTACTACCAATCATGATATTGAGGTTTTCCATTGCTTTGCCAATCGAAACCCCTTTTTGCATTGCCTTATCGTTATCGATTTGCAAATCATACTGAGGATAATTTGCTGCGAAAAAGGTGAACAAGCCAGTAAGTTCTTTTCGCTTACCTAGATCCTCCATGAATTTTTTATTGATTTTGTCAAAATCCTGGTAATCTGTATTGTTTGTTTTATCCAGCAAACGCATTGAAAAACCTCCGGAGGATCCAAAACCTGGAATCGCGGGCGGTTCGAAAAATTCCACAATGGCTCCAAGCCCTTTGGATTCTTCTTCTAGCTCTTCCATGATTTCTTTTACAGAGTGCTCCCGCTCTGACCAAGGCTTAAGATTAATCAGACAAGTACCGGCATTTGATCCCCGACCTTCTGTCATAATTTCGTAACCTGCCAATGAGGAGACAGATTCTACGCCATCGATTTCTTCGCATATCTTCTGAAGTCGCTGAGCAACTTCATTTGTCCGCTCTAGCGTAGCCCCGGGAGGAGTTTGGATAATCGCATAGATAGTTCCTTGATCTTCACTAGGTATAAAACCTGAAGGTAAAATTTGACTTTCAAAGTAAATTCCCACACAAAACGCGGCTAATATTCCAAAAGTCACCCATCTTCTGCTAACCATCTTTCGCAGTAATCTTACGTATTTGCCTGTTAGCTTATCAAATGCTCGATTGAAACCGTCCAGAGACTTGGATAGGATATTTTGCTTCTTTGGTTTGCCATGATCATTCTTGAGTAGCATGGCACAAAGTACAGGAGTCAAAGTCAAAGCGATGATCGCAGAGATTACGATCGAGCTCGCCATGGTAATGGAAAACTGTCGGTAAAATGTTCCAACCGGTCCACTCATAAACGAGATCGGTAAAAATACAGAAACCATGACAGCTGTGATCGCGATAATTGCTCCACTGATCTCTCCAAGTACTCGTTTTACAGCTTGGTAGGGTGATATATTTGGGAATTCCGCCATTTTAGCATGAACTGCTTCCACTACCACGATGGCATCATCCACCACAATACCGATGGCTAGCACGAGTGCAAATAGGGTGACTAAATTGATCGAAAGCCCAAAAAGCTGGATCACGAAAAAGGCACCTATCAACGAAACCGGTACAGCGAGGATTGGAATCAAAGTAGATCTCCAATCTCCCAAGAAAATAAAAACTACTATAGCTACAAGAATAAATGCGTCCCTCAGCGTATCAATTACCTGCTCAATGGATGCATCCAAGAATTGAGAAACGTCATAACTTATCTTATAATCCATGCCAGGAGGAAAACTTGTTTTCATCTCCTCTAAGGTTGCTTTTACGTCACCTATTACATCACTGGCATTGCTACCGTAATTTTGTTTAAGTACGATTGCTGCTGAGGGCTGCCCATCCAGGTTGGAGTAGATGTCAAAGAATTCACTTCCCAATTCCACCTTAGCAATATCCCTCAAGTGGATCAACTCACCTTTTGAATTGGCTCGGATGATGACATCATAGTATTCCTCTGGGGTACTGAATCGACCTTTATAAGTAAGTACATATTCCAGCGATTGCGCAGCAATTCCAGAACTTTGTCCGATTCTTCCCGGTCGGCCTACAACACTTTGATCTCCCAAAGCATCCATTACTTCTTCTACAGAGATGTTATATGCTCTCATCCGGTCTGGATTTAACCAAACTCGCATCGCATACGTGCGGCTACCTAATATTTGAGAACGCGCTACACCTTTGATTCGGTTGATCTCTGGGATCATATTCACATTGGCGTAGTTGTACAGAAACTTTTCATCCATACTTTCGCTCGTGGAATAAAGGTTTACATACATCAGCATACTTGGCTGGATCGGGGTGATAATCACACCTTCACGCTGCACCAATTCCGGTAACAGCGGCATGACTTGGTCAACTCGTGTTTTTACCCGGATTACTGCCTGATTGGGATCTGTTCCAGGATCGAAAATAATATTGATCGTAGCTTCTCCGGCGCTGGTCGCATCAGTAGCCATGTAGCGCATGCCCTGTACACCATTGATGGCATTTTCCAGGGTAATCAAAGTTGATTTGACCAGAACATCAGCACTTGAACCCGGATAAGCAATGAAAATACTTACCGTGGTCGGTGCAATCTGCGGAAACTGCGAAATCGGTAATTGCTTGATTGCAAGCAAACCAAGAAAGACGATGACAACCGATATGACTATAGCCAGAACCGGTCTCTGAATAAATTTGGTAAACATTAAATAGTATGTTTAGGTAGTGACCTACTCAGCGTAGAGGGTCAAATTTGATAAAGCAACAAGTGGTTGAATAAAATCAAAGCTGATTTTTTCATTTTCTTTCACTAGTCGAAGACCATCTAAAAGAATGCGGTCGGTCAGCTCAAGTCCTGCTTCTACGATATACACATGAGGTATCTCTGCCGCAATGGTGATTTCACGAGAGTGGATAATATTGTCTTTATCTACAATGAAAACATACTTTTTGTCTAGCACTTCGAAAGTTGCTTTTTGGGGAATCATTATGGCATTATACATCGGAATTCTCATCTCTATATTACCAGTTCCGCCATGACGAAGCAAGCTCTTAGGATTTGGGAAAGTCGCTCTGAAGGCAATGTTCCCTGTCTCATTATTGAAGTCAGCCTCGATTGTCTCCACGATTCCAGGAAATTCAAATTCCTTGCTATTAGCCATGATCAGATGGACTTCTACCTTTTCTTCGGATTGAAGTTTTTCCCGGTAGTCTAGGTATTCAGCTTCAGGAACATTGTAATAAACCCACATTTTACTATTATCTGCAAAATTGGACAATAGGTCTCCCTCGTCAACGAGACTGCCTTCCCGAACTAGAAATCGATCTATAATTCCATCAAATGGCGCGCGGATTTCAGTGAATTTTAAATGCGTTTCAGCTAGTAACAATTCAGCTTTTGCTTTATCGTATTTTGCTTTGGCCATGGCTAATTCATTGGGTGCGACTATTTTTCGATCAGCAAGAGATTTTGTATTTTCATATTCAATTCGGGTAAATTCTGCTTCTGCCTTAGCTTTTTCCTTTTCAGCTTCATAAATATTAGGCATGATTTTAAAAATCATCTGGCCTTTTTTGACAAATTGGCCTTCATCCACATATATCTTCTGGAGGTAGCCTTTTTCCATCGCTCGCAGCTCGATATGCTGAATAGAATGGACCTGTGATACATAATCTTTGATGATTAAAGTATCTTGAACCAGTGGGCTGGTAACCAAGAACTTGGTAACGGCCTCCTTTTTTTCTTCGCCCTTGGAGTCACAGCTAGACATCCAGACTGTAGCGCATAGCCCAAGGACCATGAAAGTTTGATTTTTCATAAAATTGATTTCTTAAGAACTGGTTGATATAGTTTGTCGCCGCTGAAAAAAAGCAGCAAGTATCCTAGTAAAGCACTAAAAGGAGGTAGAATTCTGAATTAAACAGAATTCTTAGTGGCAGCGAAACTGCCCAAAAAGTGAAAAATCAAATTGTAAATACCTGAATAAGTAGATGGAGCCTGAAAGACTCAGAGAATAGCGATAGACTCCTTGTAAATGCTCGAAAACTAACTTTCAGGACGCTATTTTCGAGTAAAATAAAGTTTTTAAAGTATGTGTTTTTGACTTTTTTGAGGGAAGTAGGATAATTGTCATGACGCGTTTCGTCTTCAGTTTCCTGTATTTCAATTGCTACAGCATTACGATTGCCTATAATTTCATAAAGACTTAAAGTCTGAATTTGATTTGCCTCAACAAAATCAGGCGCCAATTGGAATTTGGACTGTAATACTTGTTCTCCTGTGAATATGACTTGGACATTTGGTGCTATGATCGCAAGACTAGCGTATGCAAAGCTGTGCCCTACCAAAAAACAAAGACAAATCGAAAAAACGATGCGCAAAAGATTCTTATACATTTCGTCACAAATCAAGCTTCTTTTTTCCAAATAACAACTGAATTTTTTTTAAGAAATATTACTGATTTAATGAATTATCATATTTATTATTAATAGGTTAATAAACATTATTGTTTTTTGCTGAATTGGAAAAAATCAATTGAATTTGGAGTCGTTTTTTACAGAAGTTTCAAAAAAAAATCTCTAAAATATGTGAAGAGATTTTTAAATTGTGGAGCTAGGGAGATTCGAACTCACTTCCAGATATGAAAACACGCTAAAATTACACCCTTGATCATTTACGAATTTAGTTACTTACCAAGCTTTGCCACTGAATCCATAATCTTAATCATTTGGAGGTTATAATTTTTATTTCAGTCTATACTAGGTAATATTACTCAAAACCGGAATTGAACTTGTGATATAATGACCTTATTTACTTATCGCTATCACGCTTCTAAGAAATCTGAGCCAAAAGTTGAGATGATTTCTAGGATCTTATTTTAAATCTATTTTAAAAACTTTTATGCTTTAGTATATTCTACTTCAGTGATTTGGATTTTTGCGCAACTGAAATCATCTTTTTCTAGCCTCTGGATCACTTTAATACGGGTTGGTATTTATAGCTTGTTGAAACAGGAATGCATTGAGGTTTCATTCCCAATTCACTGCCATCGGCTTCTGAAATTACAGCTAATCTAAAAGCGTTTTTGTAATCGAGTCGAGTTTTCGTAACATACTTATTCTCTGGTTCTTCTTTATTAACATTACTTTTTTTCATGCTATTTGAGATCAGGATAAAATCATAATTCTTCCAAGTTAGATTTTCCTCTAGCTCTCATTTCTCCTAAAGTGATGGAGACATACCTGTAAATTTTTGAATTGATTGGATAAGTGGCCAATACTGCTGTAATGAAGTCTGTGGGAAATTTCTGTCAGGTTAAACTCTCCGTAGCGCAGCAGCTCTTTAACCTTTTCGATTTTGTTTAGAATGATGAATAGCTGAATATATATCCCGTTTTCTTTGGAAAATATGAGGATATTTGTTTGTATATAAAATTACAAAACGAGTTAGCCCTATGCATGCTAGAAATTACTAGTATGGTTCTTAAATCAACTCGCTTAAAATCTATGATATGTGCAAGTAGTCTTGTAAAAATAAAATAGTACAAACTCACGGAATTTGAATTTTTCAATACTGTTAATTCCAATTTAGTAACAGTAATTTTCCCACTTAATCATTTTCTTTCAAGACCTAATTATTTCAGAAAAATTTAGCTACTTATTTTGATTGATAGCTTATAAATTAATTAGCTAGATAGTAAAAATTAAAATATTAACTACTATAAAAAAATTAAAATAGCGATCGATTTAAAAAAATACTTGCTTTTACTTCGGTTCTCCGTGATAAGTCTTCTCGCTAATTAAGCAAAGAAATTAGCTCACTGATATAATTGCAGATAAATATATTAATTATATACTGACAGTTTATTTAAAAACTAATAAGCTTAAATCTTTAAAAGCTATACCAACCCGGATCATATGCACATGTCGTTGATATTCAGTAAGCGATTCAGCATAGCCATTATAATATTGTAAGTAAATGAACTGATTTCCATGTTTACTCAATCTATAATTAGCAGTAAGCATTATTTTTCCCAACCATTCGCTAGTGAAGGACCTTCGAAACTCACTTTCAAAGATTAGTTTTTCTGTTGGGTAGTAGGTCAAACTTCCTTCAAAATAGGATTTGTAATCTAATAGATCTGCTTCATTCTCACTTTGTGTACCGATCGGAATCCACCCTTTCAGCGAGCCATACCAACTTTCACGTAGTTTTGTTGAATATTGAAACGATAAGAAATTCCAACCTCTGGAGTCTTCACCGCTTAAACCGTTAGACTCATGTTCCAAGGCAAACCAAACCAAACCTGATGGTTGGCTATCTTTAATTAGCACTTTTCCCAAGACCAGAGAAGGGTTGTAATTAGTAGCTCGAAATGGAAAGGAATTCTGATAAATATCCCAGAAAATTACTTGACGATAAGTTAGGAACAGAAAGCTGTGGAAGAAAGCGTCAAACTCAGCTAGAATCTGCTTAAAACCTATTTGAAATTTTGCATCGCTGTTGAATTTGGATGGGGGTTTGCCGATTTCCGTACCCGTTATTAAGTAATTATCTCCGAAAATAGTGAAGGAAGGCTGCCTTTTAAGACTATCAATGATGTTTTCTCCCGAATTCCCGAAAGTTTGCCCTTGAATATCCGATATACCAATTAACATGTATAAAAAGATCAGTAAGACTTTGATTACGTTCCTCATTGGTATTTCTACTGAATTGTATAAGCATTAAGATTCGGTTATTAGCATATGAAAATATTTTACTTTCAACATCAAGATTTACACATATCCTACATTCGCAAACTTACTGGCGTTTCAATCATGAGTCAAAGTAATAAATGCCACGTATATCTCTTCCAATAGCATATTAGTTGCTGGTACACGCAAAACGATCCTTACGAGTCTTCGAAAAAGGAAATTCTTTCAAACAACTTTAAGACCAATCTACTACGTTTAAAACTTCTATAGCCAAGAAATATAAATAGGGCGAAACTACAATTATAATAAACACTCATAAATAATTAGTTTTTTTATCAGTTTCATATCGTTAACTATTATTTTGGTCTTTCTGACACGGGAATAGTCAAAGGTGAAATAGCTATATTAATTTTAAATATTTTTTAATATTTAGTTATTTGGCTTTAATATCTCAAAAGTAATAAAGAATAGTATGTTATCTTAAAGGCTGGAATGGTAAGTTCCAAAGTATTATAAATACTCTTCTAGATAGGGATAAAAGCTTACATAATAATGAAAATGGTTAAATTAGTGATTATTGAAACTTTAGTTTCTTAATTCAAATCCAGTCTACCTGTTGATCTTATAAAATAGGAATATTTTTAATATGATTTATTGTGCCAAACAAGGCCTGAGATACAGTCAAAGAACAATACTAACTATTTCTTATCTTATCGAATAGAGTATATTATACATTACTCAAATATAAGGTTCTTGATATAAACGATTTTTAAATAACGATTAATGTTGAGTTGAAATTTTCTATTTTTAGTGTTGTTAATCTCCTTGGCATTCTAGAATCGTTAGATTACAGTAACAAGCCTTTTAAGAATATCTACTCGTTTACTTGGAGCGTTTTTAGCAGCAAACCAGCTACTTCTTCTGAAGAACCCGGGTTTTGACCTGTGATTAGTAAACCATCTTGTTTGACATAAGAACCCCAATCAGCTCCTTTGGAGTAATGTGCACCATGTTTTGTAAGTTCATCTTCCAGTAAGAAAGGCACCACTTTCGTTAGTTTCACGGCCTCTTCTTCTGTATTTGAAAAACCTGTTAAGTGTTTACCTTTTACAAGTGGTTCGCCATTCATTGCTTTCACATTGACCAATGCAGCAGGTGAATGGCAGACAAAAGCGATTGGCTTTTCATTATTGTAAAAAGCTTCAATCAATTTGATAGATATTTTGTCAGTCGCTAAATCAAATAACGGTCCATGCCCGCCAGGATAGAAAACTGCATCAAAATCTTCTTCTTTTACATCGTTGAGCTTTACCGAATGAGCTACTTGATCAATTAAGACATTGTCTTTATAAAACCTCTCTGTTGCGGGAGTTTGGGCATCTTTTGATTCGCTTTTTGGATCTACAGGTGGCTGACCTCCTTTCGGGGATGCAACAGTGATTTCCGCTCCGGCATCAGCCAATATGTAATATGGGGATGCAAATTCTTCAATCCAAAAACCGGTTTTTTCTCCTGTATCTCCCAATTCGCTGTGGGATGTTAATACCATTAATACTTTCATAGTTTTTATTTTAGACTTATTACTAAGTTGTTATAATTATTTTTCTCTGATCTTTACCGTCAAATAAATCAAGAAATACCTTCGGAATATTGTTAAATCCATTCATAATAGTCCTGCTGAAGGTTAGTTTAGCATCCTTTAGCCTAGAGGTTAGTTGTTTTGTGAAAGCAGGAAATTTTTCTGAAAAATCACCAATTATAAATCCATACATCGTAGCGCTTTTATTAAGGAGTAGAGAGTGTAATAGAGGGTCTAGTAGGACTTTCGTTTTATTGTCCACCGACATTGCACCACAAACGGGTAATCTTTCATACTTATTAATATTGGCTAAAACAGCAGCTGAAATCTCCCCACTCAAATTGTTAAAGCAAATATTTACTCCATCAGGTGAGGTACTTTTCACCACTTTTTTTAACTCAGTTGTAATTTTATAATTGACGGTATGATCAAATTTAAACCTTGATTTAATCAAGGCTACCTTTTCATCTGAACCAGAGATATCAACCACATTATAATCCAGTGATTTGCCAATCTGACCTAATACCATTCCAATAGCTCCACCTGCCCGGGAAACTATAATTGTTGTATCTTTCTTCGACCTGCCTATTTCTGTCAAACCTAAATATGTCATAAGATCTGTCATTCCCAGAATGCCCAAATAGTCTGATAATTTAGCATCACTGCCATTCACTTTTAGCAGGTATTTTCCCCTAGAAGTTTGATATTCTTTCCAAGCCAGTATCTCAAAAACAACATCACCTTTTTTGAAATCCGCATTTCTATTTTTTATTACCTCGGCTATCATACTCGGCTATCATACGTTTATTTAGTTTAAAAGGTGGTGTATATGGTTTGGCTTTATTCCTTCTGCCTCGCAAATATGTATTGGTAGAAATATATAATGCCTTGAACAAAATCTCCGTTTCTCTGATATCATGAACTCTCTCGTTGATAATTTTAAAATTGTTTAGTGAAGTTTCTCTGTGTGGACATTTGTCTAGATGGATTACTTTATTCATTGGTTTAGCTATTTATTAATGATGAATCCGATATTTTATTGCTTTACGTTACTATTCCAACTATATTTTTATTTGTATCTGCGGTCACACTGGTAAAAGATAGAGAGATACTTAATATATAGTTGTAAAATGACAATGTATCGGTCAACTATTTTGAATCTCATTCGCTTTATCCATTAGTCCGCTAATTAATCAAATAAAATTAGGTATCGGCAATAATTACTTATAATCATATTATTGATTTTATACTTTTACATTTCACAAAACAGGAACTTTCTATTATGAAATAGAGCGGTATTACCCAAATTTGATAGCCTATTTCCCAATTCATAATTCTATTATTTTTCGGGTACAGTTGTAAGAATCAGTATTTTAAGGATTTATTCCCTATTTGCGAATTTTCGTTCACCATCTGACCACTTCCAGATTCCTCATCATTGTTTGACCTGTAATGCTTCCACAGACAGCAGTAGTAGATTTTAATAGTTAATATTAGTAGATTTAAGAGGGGCTTTTTTTCTCATTATAGCTGACTTTTCTGCGATCTTGCTCTCATCTTCAAATTTAACTTTTGCAACATCAATAGGATCACCGAACATATAGAACATCTTTTTTCTAATTCCATCTGCTCTGTACACATCTTTCCAAATATCAATAAATTCATGAAAGTTTATATAAAAAGGATTGCCAGGCTTATCTAATTTATGAGTAATTCCGTAGACTACCCTTTCATCTTCCGACTGATAAGTGTTAAATATCCGATCCCATAAAATAAAAGTTGCCCCAAAATTTTTATTAATGAATTTGTCTTGTGATCCATGGTGCACACGATGATTAGAGGGTGTAGCGAAAACATATTCAAAAAACCGTGGTAGCTTTTTAATATATTCTGTATGTACCCAAAATTGAAATAGTATCGCAATCTGATTTGCGATAAAGAATATGATCGGATGAAAACCGCAAAGAGCAACTGGCAAAAAGAAAATAATTTTAATATGTTGTACCCAGCTTAATCTAAAAGCTGTTGTAAAGTTATAATTTTTTCCACTATGATGCACCACATGAGTTGCCCACCAAAATCGTTGATGGTGAGAGATACGATGTGCCCAGTAGCTGCAAAAGTCCAGAGCTACATAGCATGGGATTAGTGTCCACCAATTGAAATAAAGTCGCCACGGCAGCATATTATATACCAGTATTATGCTATAAAATATTGCAAACTTTAGCAAGAATGAAACAAAAATATTACCAATACCTACACAGATAGATGCGAACGTTTCCGTCTTATCATAAGTTTTCGTATTGTGCAATGTTGAATAAGTCCATTCAATCAAAACAAATAGGAACAAGATTGGTGCGGCCCACACTATAATCTCTGGGGCATCGCCAATAAATATTTTTATGTTTTGTAGATCAATCGTTGGAGCTCCAAAAAAGTTAGTCATGTGAAAATATTAATATGTTATTTATTTTATTTAGTTGATTGATTTAAACTTAAAATTACTTTTAAATATTAAGTCTATAAGCTGATTTATGATACTCAAAAGGTGTATTTACTGTATAAACCCAATAATATCTAGGTACAGGCGATATTTTTTATTAAGAATATATATTTATGTTTATTCCTTATTTTAGTTAGAGATTAAAGCATGGTTTACGTTCCAATAGAGAAGTCAAATACCACTTTTGAGCCATCGGGCGCAATTGCAAGGATTTGAATTACTCCACTCTGAGCAGTTAAAAGTGCTATATCAATATCTTTCGGATTATTAATTGGTTTGCCATTGATAAAAACGATTATGGTAGAAGGAGCAATACCAGCCTGATCAAAAAAACCACCCTTACGTACGTTAGTTACCAAGACTCCGGCACTCAGACTGAAATATTGCTTAATCTCAGCAGTAAGCGGGGCGAAAGTGGCTCCAAGTTTCTCATATATCTCCTTTAGTGCGTTACTGTTTTTAGCTTCAGGGTTTTCAGCTTTTGTGACATCTTGGACTTGTAGCGTTGCAGAGACTGTACCAATAGCACCGTCTCGTAGGTAGGTTAATTCAATAGTGTCTCCGGGCTTTTGTCTTGCTATTCTTTCAGAAAAAATCGTCGATGAGTTGAGGGAAACACCATCTATACTTTGAATAATATCACCTGCTTTCAGACCCGCTATAGCAGCAGCACCTTTGTTTTGCACATCAATAATGTAGACGCCTTGTATCAAGGCAGGATCTAGTCCTTGCTGTTTCAGATATTGGTTCTTTGCATCAGGAGACGGAAAAGAAACACCCAACACACCTCGCTTAACAACTCCATAGTTTTTTAGATCATCTAAAATCTTTTTAGCTAGATTTACAGGTATGGCAAAAGCATATCCTGCATAACTGCCAGTTTGCGATGCTATAGCTGAGTTAATGCCTATTAATTCCCCGCTGGTGTTGACAAGTGCACCCCCGCTGTTGCCGGAGTTAATGGCAGCGTCGGTTTGAATAAATGACTCAACAGCCATATTGCCTTCAGGCGAATCATCATTTTGCCTGCTAGTACTGCCTCGGCGGTTTATGATTCCAATACTTCTGGCTTTGGCGCTTACAATACCAGCAGTCACAGTTGTATTAAGCGAAAGAGGAAAGCCTACAGCTAGAACCCATTCGCCTATTTGTACTTTATCAGAATTTCCAAATTTAACGATTGGAAGATCATTAGCCTCTATTTTTAAAAGTGCTAAATCAGTGTTGGGATCACGGCCAATCAACTTTGCAGAGAAAGTTCGATTGTCATAGAGTACAATATCAATAGCAGATGCATTTTCAACGACATGATTATTTGTAGCTATAAATCCGTCAGGACTTATAATTACCCCTGATCCTGATGCACCGTATCCCGAAGCATTATTGAAGTTAATTTTAATATGTACAACTGCTGGAACCGTCATCTTCGCCGCTGTTACAAAATTTACATTGCTATTTGAAAGATTTATATCACCAACATTGTTATCGGTTGATCGAGGTAAAGTGTCTTGTACACTGCGATCATTAGTTACATCTTGCCGATTAGTACAACCAATGGCTACAAATTGTAGTATTGTAAATAAAACTGAAAATATAGCGATACGTAACTTATTCATTTTTGAAGTTTTAAAAATTAAGGAGATTTTTACTGATTAGAAATGAACCTACCAAAATTGTTTTTAGAATAGATTCATAATTCGTATTTGGTTATTTGTAGGTATCATATTACAAGCTACTTTTTTACTACAAAAATTAAATAATAGTAGTAACTTATGGAGTCTATCAATTTGTTTTTTACTCAGGAGGCATAATTATATTTATAGTGGAAAATCAATTATTACATGTAATTGCTGTTAATGTATTTATGATTTATTTAGTTATAATAAAATTCTCTAAATTATAATGTGTTACCTTTTTTTACTCGTATTAGGTTAGTTTTGTTCTAATTTTATTACTATGTTTTTTGTAGATTTTAGTAGTAAAAAGACCATTAGCTATTAATTTCAATCTTTGGTATCGATTAACTGCTTACACTAGGATTTTAATATTTTTTTGTGAAAATATATATTGTGTAAAAGCATACATTTGTTACTCAGATATCCCACCTTATTACTCCATATTAATAGGTTTGCGAATAAATTTCTTAATTTAAGTACTGTGTAGTTGCCATTTTCTATTCATTAAAGACAAATTGGAGCGTATTATCATATTTAAAAATCACATATATGTTTTACTTGTCAAACATTTCTTATATTTATTAGACTTCAGTATTAATCATTGGTACAATTGATATATTTTTATTTAAAAGGAATTTTAGAAGTTCGTAAATAGTTATTATAATATTTAACTATGTTAGTTAAAGTAGCAGTTAAATAATATACACAGCAGTTCAAATTCTTTTATGTATTTATTTTTTACAGCGTATATGTCTTAATTAACACAGCAAATAAATGAATGATGCTATATAATATAAACCATTGTCAAACACCATTACAAAATATATCATCCAAGGGCTTATTACATCTCTTTAAATTGCATTTTTGGAGTCCAGGGATAATAGCCATTGTAAAAATAATTTTTTTATTGTCCAACTATTTATTAATTTGAGCATAAAATTATTTATTCATGTCGACATCGACCGTAAACCAATGCTTAAATTTTATAAAATACATTGCCGCTATTATTGTGCCTAGCTCCTTCCCTAAAGTATTTGTCATTACTTCGTTTTCTACCCATTCAAACAATCAGTTTTTTAAAACTGTAATAGCGGCAGCACCTTCTACTGTACAGTGTTTTGAAAGTAATGATCTTGAATACAAAAATTGCTAATAAAAAGCCCTATAGTATCACTAAAAGCATTTTATCAATAATTTATGGGCTTGTCAATCGGGCAATAGAATGGAAATTTGCATCGCGTAACTTAAGCCATCATTGAATTCCACTACTCCTTTATTTACTTTTTTGATGCCACTGATCATTACCTGTTAATTGTAGCTTATTTTACTCATTATGGGTACTTACTTACTCAAAATCGTCCTTATTTTTCCTCAACGGTTACATTGGCCTTTACTGAAACAAAGGTTGCAGAGACACATCTTATATTATTTTTCCAAAGCCAATGTGACAGGTAAAAGGCTTTTCCAACCAATGGATCTTCACAGACAGTTAATGCTATAACTGTACCTTCAAGCAATTTGTCTCGCTTGTCTTGGTTAAAAATCTGAAATAACACCTGTCTTAATACTCTTGAACTACTTGTGCAAATAATCGCGTTAGCAGTTTCTAACACACACATCTGTAATCCTATAATCATATTTGCAAAAGCCATTTATCTTAAATGCGATCAGCTACAATAATGCCAGTAACCCAATTTTCTTTGTTTGACTGGCGAGAAGACCATTGAACTGGGACCGAAAAACCAGTAATGCTAGCATTCACCATATATTGAGCTGCTTCTTGTTTTTTTACTAGTACAATTACGGATATACATCACCTAAAATAAAAAACGATTTTGGAGCGCAACCACCAAATGATATTGCTTTATCTTGCATATGAAATATCTATAGATCTTCTTTATGTTTCTACCAGAGATTGATATTGTCAAGTTAAAAGGTTAGGATTAACGAGTGTATCATGATTATTTATTAGTTGGAAATTTCCGACAAAGCGCGTTCAATTTTAATATTGTTGTGCGATGGACTTTCTGGTTATTCCATTTGGTATTTTCTTGAAAGTCATAAGTCAGTTCAAGACTATGATTACAAAAGTTTAAGTAATTATAACAACATCTGATATTTTTATAAAATCTTTTGATCGAGACATTTTCCAAAGTTTTAACTTTCAGAAGCCATAAATGAATAGAACTTTTAATCAAAAGAAATCGTGTTGTCAATCTATTGAATTATTTAGCTGTCACGGTAAGTAATAGACTTATTCTAAAGAATAAATCAGTTCTTTTTATACCATTAGCTTTATATTTTCACAGAACTTTGATTGAAATTGGGGGTCAAAAAATTATTAAAAAAAAAGTCTCTCAATTAATTTTGAGAGACTTTTAAGTTGTGGAGCTGGCGAGATTCGAACTCGCGTCCAGATAAGGAAACAGCGTACCGTCTACATGCTTAGTCACCTGTTGGGTTTTCGTTCGGCCTATGCTGGGTGACACACCTCAAACCGACTTAGTTACTAAATCTTAAGCTTGCATAATAGCATCACAAGCAGCAGTCCAATCAAGTCGACACCCCTTGATCAACCCCGAAAGGACGGAGGGCGGAGGGATGTGGCCGGGGAATTACTCTCGTAACTCAACCCTTGAAGCTTTCTTTCCTGTTAAGGTAAGATTAGGCAGCCATAGCGTAAGAATCTTCGCCATTTATGGTTCGTATGAATCTTTTAAGGCCGTACATACTCCAGCCTGCATGCGAGCCCGATTTTTACACTTACTGTCAATACCGGTCAGCCCCATTCTATATAGATTGACAAAAGTAAGCGTTTTTTGGTTCCCTTAGCTATCGCTGTGCCCAGTAAATAATTTAATAAATCCTCGAACTTTCATTTAACTGCCTGTCAGTTATTTACTGGAAAACATCTGAGAATAGTCTGTAAAGTCATTCTGGAATATCGAGATTTTTATAACTTGCGACGATGGAAAATTTCGTCGTTTCGGCAAGGAAATACAGACCCGCGGACTTTAAAAGTGTCGTTGGACAAAGTCATATAACCACCACGCTACAGAATGCGATCAAAAACAAGCACTTAGCTCAGGCATTTTTGTTTTGTGGCCCGAGAGGTGTGGGCAAGACTACCTGTGCAAGAATCTTGGCTAAAACCATCAACTGTGAGGATTTACGAGCTGACTTTGAGGCATGTGGTAAATGTGATTCCTGTGTTTCTTTCCAAAACAACAGTTCTTTTAATATCTATGAACTTGATGCCGCTTCAAATAATTCTGTTGATGACATCAGGAATCTTGTAGAACAGATACGATATGCTCCTCAAAAAGGAGATTTCAAGGTCTATATTATTGATGAGGTGCACATGCTTTCAACGAATGCTTTTAATGCATTTTTAAAGACATTGGAAGAGCCTCCAAAATATGCCATCTTTATTTTGGCCACGACAGAGAAACATAAAATTCTACCGACTATCCTTTCCCGTTGTCAGATATTTGATTTCAATCGGATTCAGGTAAAAGATATTGCTAGCCATTTAGCGGTAATAGCAAAAAAGGAGCAGGTTGATTACGAAGAAGAGGCACTGCGACTAATTGCTGCCAAGGCGGACGGTGCGCTTCGAGATGCACTTTCAATCTTTGATTTAATTGTCACGTATTCAGCAGGCAAAAAAGTTACTTATCAAGATACTATCGATAACCTTCACATATTGGATTATGATTATTATTTTAAAGTGGTGGATGCTTTTTTAGTAGAGGATATGTCTGCTGTTCTATTGATTTTTGATGAGATATTGAAGAAAGGATTTGATGGGCATAATTTCATAGTTGGTCTATGTGAGCACTTTAGAGATCTTTTGGTTTCGAAAGACCCGGCTACGATTGAATTGATTGAAGTATCTGATTCGGTAAAGCAGAAATACCTTGAACAGTGCAAAGCGACCTCTGTTTCTTTTTTACTTTCAGCCCTCACCATTGCCAATCAATGTGATATCCATTACAAAACCAGTAAAAACCAGCGTTTGCATGTGGAACTGGCTTTGATGAAAACAGCAAAACTCCCACAGGTTTTTCGTCTAGCCACATTTGCTTCTGACGATCTAAAAAAAAAAGTCTGAGTAAGGAAATCTCTACTGAATTAGAGTCTACTTCAACTACTAGTATTGACGAACCTATAGCACCTAAAGTAAGCATTCTCCCAAAAACCATCGCTATTCCAAGAAGTCTCAGTCAGACGCAAAAGCTGATGGATGACAAATCTATAGTTAAAGACCAGTCGTTCGAAAAACCAAAAGAGGACAAAGTGCACCAACCTGTTGAAGTGGAACTTTTACTCACACAGGCAGCGCTCGATCTTGCAATGCCACAGATCAAGCAACATTTTCAAGATGCTGGCAGAAGTATGGAACTTGCAGTGCTAGAACAGGATATTAAACTAGTTGATGGTCAGCTTGTACTTGAGGTGATGGGCCAATTGCAGGAGGATATCGTTGAAAAAATGAAGGCAGAACTGGTAAGGATGCTACGAGAGCTCACAAAATCTACCCGGATTTCAATCAAAGTGAATGTGAAAGAAGAAATCGAGTCCAATTCCAAAAGGCTCTATACAAGCACTGATAAGCTTAATCATCTCAAAACAATTCATCCGGCATTGTCAGACTTTCAAAGAAGATTTGGTCTTGAAACAGATTTCTAAAAATCTAGTGAAATTCCGAAATTAATTAAATTCTGAAGCTGAATTGCCTGTCTGGAACTTCCATCATCTTGCTTGATAAATACCTCCTCATCATAAATTATAATTGTTTCTATTCTAGTTGAAATGTATTTATTCACCTTCATTCGGATGATAGAGTTGAAGTTTACGACCATATTCCCGAATTGTTCATAGTTGGAAAACAGATTAATGTCCGATTTCCAAGTTACATTTTCCATTAGCTTTATATCATTCACCGATGCTGCAATAGAAACTCCGGCTTCAGCTCTTACATTTTCTCCTGGATCTACACCAAATGCTCCAATTCTGCTTAGGGAGTCATTCATTACAATAGTAAATCTTCCTGTAAAAGGGGATAAGATTATTGAAATTTTGCTTTTGTCACTATAAGTCTTCCTATAGTTTAAACCTGTTGAAGACTGTACGTATCCCGGGGAAAGTAAATCGGATATTTTAGTACGTATTTCTAGATCGTTACCCGGAGATCTTGAATATTTGAAGCCAGCAATCAATTGTGTACGCGCATCAACTTGGGTAGATAAATAGAAGAACTCGCTTAGTTCACGTCCATAATTACTTACAAATTGGAAATTGTCATTGGTTTTTCTAGTTTGAAAATCCCGATTTCCCTGCCTGGTGAATCCCAGGGTCACATTTAAATTGGTATCCCATACCTTATTTTCTTTTTTATAGTTTGCAAAAAGTGAAAGGCCTGAATTAAGAGCGAAAGTACTCGCTCCGCCAGCAGCCCAATTAGACAAGGTCACTTGTTGAATGTTTAGATTGTAATTGCCTCCTGTTTTCCAAAACACTTCTTTTACAGGTTCATTAATGATCAAGGAATCTCCCAGCATAAGTAGCGTATCCCCATTGATCAAGACGGTATCGGGTATGGAGAATCGGTCTTGAGCATATATAGACTGACAGATGACAGCCAATAAAAGCCCAAAAAGTAGTGCATGTTTAAACATCGATATTCGATCTGGAATTGGAAAAGTTAGGGTTTGAATATGACTAATTTCTGGCCTATAGAGATGATGTTCTGGCTGCCGATTGTATTCCAGGTTTTAATTTGGTTTATAGTCACACCATATTTCTGACTGAGGCCGAACACTGTTTCCCCTGCTGACACCGTGTGGGTAATTTGGGTAGTGTTTGAGTTAGAATTAACCGAAACAGGTTGTTCATCACTAGCTTTTGTTGTTTCTGGAGCTTGAGCTACTATGGTTTGTTGAACTGTTGGAATGTAAACGGGTACGATTTGAATTTCCTCGCCTCGCTTTCTAGACTCTTGAAGATTTAGTAGCATTCCAACTTTTAATTCACTGTTTCTGCGAATTCTATTTTTGGATTTCAAAGAAGAAAGCTTAATCCCGTATTTCTGTGAAATCTCCCAAAGCGTCTCGCCTTGCTGAACAATATGTGTTTCAACTTCTGCCTTACTATTCTTTTTCTCAGTATAATAATACTTACCTGCCTCAATACGGTCTTCATCATCCAAATCATTGAGCTTTCTGAATTTCTTCTCTTTCAAGCCTATTTTCTCTGAAAAATTGGAAGGGCTATACGCACTTACTGCTTGGACTCCATCAAGATTATTCACGGTGATCTGATCAGGTTCAGACGATTTTGTTGTGTTTCCAGACACTTTTGGATAGGAATTGGCCTGTTTGTAGCTGGGAACGGATCTGCCGGAAGAGTAGGGTCTGTTCTGAGTGCTTTTCTTGGGAGCAGACGATCCTTTGATTACAGCTAGTTCTACCTCAGGTAAGCTGCCATCCTTAATGAACACCAATGAATAGAATCTATCCCCTGGTACCTTGCCATTTTTTGCCCAAGTGTTATATTCTTTCAAATGAGATTCACTGATCCCATGTTTTTTTGCCAGTGCCGATAGGGTAGTGGGTCCTTGTACTTTTACCTCCACAAGACGCTGAGAACTGTTGTTTGCAAAAACTCCTATTTGATTTTCAAAGGCAATTTTATGAGCGAGGAATTTTTTAAAGTACCAATGGCTGTTTCGGTCAATTTCCACGACTCTTTTTCCATTGTATTGTGTTCCAAAATATGCCTTGGCACCACCCAAACCCATTTGATAAGAGACCAAAGCACACATCCAATTATCAAATATTTTATTGTGCTTTTGAAGATAAAGAGCTGCTCCTCTGGTAGAGGAAACGATATTTTGTCTTTCATCTACTTGATTGTCCACTCTTATAAATACTTCTTCAGCAGTCCCTTGTTTGAACTGCCAAAAGCCAACAGCATTGGATGTCGATACTGCGTCAGAGATTAAACCACTTTCTTGGATTGCCAAATACTTCAGATCCAATGGAACTCCTGCTTCGCGTAATTCACGCTCGATTAATGGTAAGTATAGATTGACCCGATCTTGTTTGATTTTGAAGTAGCTAGGATTTCGATATTGTGCATCGACATCCAGTTGAATTTCCCGTCTTGCCTGTGGATTGATTCGAACAATCAAATCTGCAAATTCTAATTCTGACGGAACCTGTGGGGTTTGTGCGAAAATACCTTGATAGTTTAGGAGAAAAAGAGCACAAAGGAGAAAAGGGGATTTATTTGCTTTCATTTGAAAAAGGTAATCATATTTTAGTAGTGAACTTTTCAGCAAAAATGATTCCTTTTTTGCCTGAATTATATTTTTCTAGCCATCATGACTCCGTCGCGGATCGGGAGCAGCACATTTTCCACACGAGAATCGGCCTGAACTTTAGCGTTAAAATCTAAGATGGCCTGAGTATCCTTATCGATCTTTTGACCAGGACTGATCAAAATTTTCCCTGACCAAAGTACGTTATCTGCTAGAATAATTCCCCCTGAAGGAACCTTATCAATTACCAAATCATAATAGTTCGTATAATTTATCTTATCCGCATCGATAAACACGAGGTCAAAGGGTCCCGAAATTTCAGGTATTAGTTTCAAAGCATTGCCAAGTCTGTAATCGATTTGGTTTAAAAGACCACTTTCTTGGAAAAACCCTCTTACTAGTGTTTCAAGTTCATCGTTGATGTCGAGGGTGATAAGTTTTCCAGTTTTAGCTAAACCGCGAGCCATACAAATCCCGGAGTATCCGGTATAAGTTCCAATTTCCAAAATAGTTTTTGGTTGGATCATTTTCACAAAGAGCTCGAGCATTTTTCCTTGGAGATGACCTGAAATCATTCTTGGCATGAGGACTTTCGCTTGAGTTTCTCTGGTAATTTTTAGCAAAAGTTGATCTTCAGTTGAGGTATGATCCTCGCAATAAGCGAGTAGGGCATGATCAATGAATTCCATCTCAATTAGACTTGTAGGTTAAAAAACTTAACTCGTCCATATTGAAAATTTCCTGGGCAATTTCTTGTAATTCTTCAGCAGTAGTTGATCTGATTTGGCTGAAAATCGATTCAAGAGGATCAACTTTGTCATGATCGAGCAGGATTTTACCATAGACGAGCATCAGTCCCCCATAATTTTCCTCTGCCATGGCCATTTGGCCAATAGCCTGTTCTTTTGCCATATGAAGCTGAACTTTGCCAAGTTTTTGTACCTGTAATTTTTTCATTTCTTTGGTCACGAGTCCTTTCGCCTTTTTGAGCGTCTTTTCCTCTGTTCCGAAGTAGATTCCAAAAAAACCGGTATCAGAGAAAGGTTGATAATTAGACTCAATACTGTAGACGAGGCCATGTTTTTCACGCAGCATCAAATTTAGACGACTATTCATGTTTGGTCCTCCCAAGATATTATTAAGAAGAAAAAGCTTGTATCGATTGGGATGATGAATCGAAAATGCCGGGCGTCCCATTGCGTAAAGGGATTGGGTGACATCTCGTTGCGTTGTTTTTTCTTTTGGAGTGTAACCGGAAAATTTGCTGCGAACATAAAGACTTCGCTTTGGTAAGATTGCAGCTAACGAGGGCTCGATTTGTTTAAGTGCATCTTTCAATGAGATATTCCCAACTACTGAAAAGACGATCTGAGAAGTATCCAGCCTGGTTGCAATGAAATCAAAAAAATCTTGCTGTGAGAAGTTTCCAACCGTCTCCTCAGTACCTAAAATATTTCTACCCAAGGCATGATTCTCAAACACGACCTCGTCCAATTCATCTTGAATCGAATCATCCGGAGAGTCTTTGTACATGGCCATTTCTTCCAAAATGACCTGCCGTTCATTTTCAATTTGTTTCTGTGGAAAGGTACTGTTAAACGTGATGTCGAAAAGTAGCTCTGCTGCCTTAGGATAATGCTCCTTCAAAGTAGAGGCATAAAAGCAAATCTTTTCTTTAGTCGTATAGGCATTCAACTCACCACCCAGTGATTCTAGCCTATTGAGTATGTGGAATGTCTTTCGCTTTTTAGTCCCCTTGAAAGCCATATGCTCCCAAAAATGAGCTAATCCTTCTTCTTCTTTGGTTTCGTCTCTACTACCAATGTTTAGAATAAATCCACAATGTACCAAGCGTGTATGCGTGACTTCTTGGTGGACAATTCGGATTCCGTTGGCTAATTCCTTAATACTTAAATTCATGCTTATGCTAGGTCTTTGGTAAAATACTTACAATTAGAACAAGTTGGTTTTAGGAATGTTTTTCCTGCCTTTTGACACGAATTTTTGTAAATTTCTAAAAGAAAAATTTTACCTCAATATGAAGTATACTCCCTTAGTTAAAGAATTGTACCAACGAAATCGGGAAAAGTTATGTGAAAAACTCAAACCGGGAAGCGTAGCCGTTTTAAATTCCAATGATCTCATGCCTACCAATGCAGATGGTACCATGCGGTTCAGGCAAAATAATGATTTGCTGTACCTCTCTGGAATAGACCAGGAAGAGACGATTCTGTTGTTGGCTCCTGGTTGCTCAGTGCCTGCCCTGCGGGAAGTTCTTTTCCTAAGAGAAACGAATGAACATATCGCTGTCTGGGAAGGACACAAATACACAAAAGAAGAAGCTGAGGTAGCATCCGGAATAAAGAATATAAAGTGGTTAGTGGATTTTGAGCAGGTGCTCAACACCGTTATGATGCTATCTGAGAATATTTATCTCAATACAAATGAGCATTTGCGTGCAGGTGTTCATGTGGAAACACGAGATGCCCGATTCATTAAAACTTGCAGAGAAAGGTATCCGCTTCATGGATATCAGCGAATCGCTCCGATCATGCATGAGTTGCGAGGTATTAAGGAAAAAGAGGAAATCAATCAACTTCAGATTGCTTGTGATATCACAGAGAAAGGCTTCAGAAGAATCTTATCTTTTGTCAAACCCGGGGTCACCGAGTATGAAATCGAAGCAGAATTCCTGCATGAGTTTGTTCGAAATCGAAGTAAGGGCTTTGCTTATGAGCCGATCATCGCTTCGGGAGCTTCAGCATGTGTGCTTCATTACATAGAAAATAGCAAAGCCTGTTTCGACGGTGAGCTTTTGCTGATGGATGTAGGTGCTGAGTATGGTAATTACAATGCAGATATGACGCGAACGATCCCAATTAATGGCAAGTTTAGCCCAAGGCAGCGTACAGTCTATGATGCGGTGCTACGCGTGAAAGATCAAGCAGCTGCAATGTTGACTCCTGGCGTCGTTATTCAAGACTATCATAAGGAAGTAGGGTTGATCATGCAAAGTGAGCTAGTTGGTCTTGGACTTATTGATCAGACGGATATAAAAAATCAAGATCCGGATCAGCCTGCATACAAAAAGTATTTCATGCATGGTACTTCACATCATTTGGGATTGGATGTACATGATGTCGGGACGATGCATTTACCTATTCAAGCAGGGATGGTATTTACCGTTGAGCCGGGTATTTACATCCCAGCCGAAGGATTCGGAGTACGGTTGGAAAACGATATTGTGGTGCAGGAAAATGGATTCGTAGACTTGATGGGGAACATTCCAGTTGAAGCAGAGGAGATTGAGGAATTGATGAATGGTTGAAGTAGAAAGCCCCAAACGGAGCTTTTCGATTACTCTTGAATCGGTACAAATACCAAAAGCTCAAAGGTCATCTAGACGTATTGATTCTTGTACTTAGAGAAGGACCTATTAAATAAGGTATTTTACGGAATGAAGTTGATAAACCACACCAGAATAGCACTTTATAGGTTTCGTATTTAATCCATCGTAATACAGAAAATAGTATGAGTCTAGGATTTCAATGTTCCTCCTGTGGAGAAAAGCAACGCCTTAGCAAAGTATTTTTAATGAGTAACACTAGTCATTGAGAATGTCATAATTGTCAAACTGAAATTAGACCAGAAAAGCTTTCTACAATTACAGGAGCTTTGGGAGCATTTTCATCTGCAGTCCCGGCAATGATCGCGTTGCATATTTATGAAAAGCCAATAGGATTTTCATTGGGGATTGGACTCTTAACTGGAGTAATTGCTTATTTAGGGACTACCGTTTATTACTATAAAATCACAAGACTTATCAGGAGTTGAATTTTATAATTAATTGTATGAGAGTTAAGCAAGGAGTAGACGCTCCTGCTCCTGTTGCTGACCTCCGGAATAACGCTCCAGGACTACACAAAGAAGTAGGATTGATCATGCAAAGTGAGCTTGTTGGTCTCAGACGGATAGATCAGGCGGATATCAAAAATCAAGATCCGGTTACAGCCAGCGTATAAGAAATACTTTATGCATGGCACTTCCCACCAATTGAGAACGGATTTCAATGTTGTGGCTAATTCCTGAAAAAAATAGATGCCATAAAAGTTATAAAAAATTTAATCATCCTTAAGAAATGAAAGTAAGCGACAAAAAATTAAATCAGCTTAAAAAGCTGTGCGAACAATACAATGTTCGGACATTTTCTGCTTTTGGTTCAGTAACTAGGGATGATTTCAGCGATGAATCTGATATCGATTTTGTTGTAGACTTTGATGAAAATGATCCATTTAAATACACGGAATTATACTTTCAATTAAAGGATAAATTGGAAAAATTATTTAAACGCCAAATTGATCTTATTGAATACAGAGCTATTAAAAACGAATATTTTAGAAAAGAACTTGATGAAACCAAAGTGTTAATTTATGGACAATAGAATTAACTCTTGGCTTGAAGACGTTGAAAGGTCTATTGATGAAATTTTTGAGTTCTTACCCGAACGACGCGACTTTTTCGTGTATCAAAAAGACTTGAAAACAAAAAAGGCAGTTGAAAGAAACCTAGAAATAATAGGGGAGGCAATTAATAGAATTTTAAAACATAAAAATTCAGAGATTAAAATTAAAAACGCTCAAAAAATAATCGCAACTAGAAATCGAATCGCTCACGAATATGACAGTATTTCGGATGAAGTTATTTGGACTATCATTATAAAAGAACTTCCTAAGCTGAAAAGAGAAATTAACGAATTGAAAAAATAAGCACTGGCCACAATACTGTTTATAATTTATTACTTATTTCCGCAAGCCTTCAAGGACTTTCGGCTCGGTTTTCATTTACCATATTTTGAGATTGACCAAGCAACTAATCATACATAACGATGATGTCGGGACGATGCATTTACCTATTCAAGCAGGGATGGTATTTACCGTTGAGCCGGGTATTTACATCCCAGCCGAAGGATTCGGGGTACGGTTGGAAAACGATATTGTGGTGCAGGAAAATGGATTCGTAGACTTGATGGGGAACATTCCAGTTGAAGCAGAAGAGATTGAGGAATTGATGAATAGTTGATTTTCCATTTGCGTTAATCACAAAAAAGCCCTTTCGAAATCAATTGAAAGGGCTTTTTGGTTATTTTTGAATAGGTGTAAACTCAAGCAATTCAAAGGTTAATTTATCTTCTTGATTTTTAGGATTCAAAGGGTGGTTGATCGAAATGTACAAGCCTTTTTCAGTAATAAAATAGTCAAAGGGATGATATTGATTCGCTTCAAAAGGAGTCTCAGAAATCAAATTTAAATCGCTATCAAAAACTTGAATCGAAAATGGTCCAGAATGATTCCGCATATCTGAAGGAGGAACCGATTCATCTTGCTCGAAATCATGAAAAGCGAATCGAATAAAAACATTCCGATAGGTGTCAAATGCTAAACTTTCATAATGGGGACTATAATAAGAGTATTTTCTAAAATTTAATCCGTCACCTTGCACTGGGAAAAGCGGTAACGATTGGGGTAAAAACTCACTCTTGCCATCTTTTGATTGGATCGTATCTCCAGGCTCAGCACTAAAAAAAAGCCGATGATCTCCAAACATAGAATACACGTACTTGCCTGCTCCTTTGGCAATAGATGCTTCGAAAAGCTTTAAGCCTTCAGGCATGTAATCCTTCGGAAATTTAAAATCTAAAAATCTACTCTTTCCTGATTTCAAATCGATTTCATAGATCAATTCTTTGCTTTGAAGCTCTTCTTGGGTCATTTTTTGAATTGGACCATAAAAATGAGTTTTTACAAGCATTTTTTCTACTTTGAGAATAGGTGGACTGGTGAAATAGGCATTGTGAACAAATGCAGGACTGTACATATCAGGCGACTCATAGTTGATTCGATTAATGATCCTGCCTGAGGTATCTATTACTGTGATTTCCGGCTCAAGTTGATTGAAAAGAAAAATACTATCCAACGAATGAACATAGATTCCCATAATATCTAACACTCCAGATGGACCTTCATAATCAAATTTTAGATCCTTGATTTTTGCTTTTTTATTCAAATCATAAATCTGAATGCCATTTGTTGTCCAATTCAAATTAAAAAGAAGTGATTCCTCTGGGAAAAAAGAAAGTCCATCGCTAATGTTAGCGGTACTATCATCTAGGGGGATTTCAAGAAAAATCCCACTTGCCTTTAGTTCTACAGGGATTTGTTTTTCGTTTTTTGAGCTACATCCAACTATGGCATAAAATATTAATAAGTTGAAAATTAGCCTGAAGGAAATTGATGATTGGTTGATCATAAACTATTTCGTTTAAAATTAAATCCTGAGCTAAAAAATAGCCCAGGACTTGAATAATTATTGCTCACCTGGCCATTTTTCCCCACAGCCTAAAAATCCCTGTGGATCACAGTATTTAGAAGGATAGTTTGCTCTATAAGATGCATCAGCCTTGGTGGGAATCATAAAGAAAACCAAGCCAAGTCCAAATACGCTGGCATAAAGTAATTTTTTTAGATTTTTCATAATAAAATAATTTCAGGTTTTAAATCGCTGATATTAGCAGCACTAGTGAGAAAGATTGTTGTTTGGTGAATCAAAGATTTTTCGTTTAAAAGTAAGTCCTGAACTAAAAAAAAATAGCCCAGGACTATATTAATTATTGCTCACCTGGACATTTTCTGGCACAGCTTCCAAATCCTTGTGGATCACAAAACTTAGAAGGATAAGTTACATCATAAGCATTTACACATGCTGCATCTGCCTTTGTCGGGCTCATAAAGAATATTAAGCCCAGTCCAAATGCACTTGTCAATAGTAATTTTTTTAGATTTTTCATGTTGATAAAAATTTGATTTGTTTAGAAACCTTTGGCCAAAAGGGACTAACCACTCGGTTAGTTGATTCAATGATATTATTATTATTATGCAAGTAATTTGCCATTTTTTTTTAAAAAAAAGAGCTTTTTCAAAATCAATTGAAAGGGCTTTTTTAAGATTAAATCGAAATCCTGCTTATCCAATCGAGATCCGCTTGAAAGCAGACACGGTCAATCCTTTGCTGACGCTATCCAACTACTGAGCGATGGTCATGCTGTAATCTTTCACGAATGACTGGCTTGGCAAGTTTTTTCCAAAAAAAATAGCCAAACTCGTGCAACCCTCCAAGGGTTTCGAACCCTTGGAGGGTTTGATGTGGGATACACCTTCTTTGTTAAGAGCTACAGGATTCATTGCTGCGATCTGCATGACAGACCAATGCCAGATAGGCGGTTTTAAATTTGAATCTTTTCCCCTAGCTGACTAAATCAAAGGTCTTAAATCATCCATTCTCATTTCCGCAAAAAGTAATCAGACGAAAATCCTTTATTCGGAAAATAGTAAATTTTTTCAATTTAAAATTTGGCGAAAAATCCTTGTTTTAATCAATTTTAACAGGTTTCCTTGTTGAACTTACAAAGGCGGTGGACTCATAAAAAGAATTTTTTAGAAAGATGATCTAACTAATTTATATCTGACCCGTTATCGATAGACTAACAAATTATTTAACCCAAAATAAAATTGCATGAAAAAAACCTTATCGATTTACCTATCTATCCTATTTTTAGGATTAGTTGGACTTAGTTCTTGTCAGGAAAATGGACAAGAAGAAGTGCCAACTCAACTTTCAGAAATTCTGAAGGGAGATGACCCAGTTGGCTATGAATCCAAACTCAAGGAACTTTCTATTATTGACGAAATGAGATTATTGGGAAATCCAAATTCAGATTCTTATATGAACTTCAATAAATGTTTTTTACTTGACGATAACTCTAATCTAATAGGTGATACATTTAATGATGACGGGACGGTAATGACAAGGACTGTAGGAGGTGAAGAGTACCCAGTTATCACACAGGATGTAGCCCAGTTTATTCTGAGGATTAGACAATAATAGATATGAAAAAAACAGTGTTTGTAATTTTTGCTTTCTTTTTTATAGGATGGGCCAAAGCTCAGAACCTTCAAAAGAATAGCTTTGAGATTTCAACTTTTAGAAATATAGGTAATGGGCAAGTTCCTGTAAGTAGCATGATTAATTACGGAATTAGTTTAAATTATAGTCGGTATCTTTTTAAAAGATGGAATGTAGGAGTAGGATGGGGTTTCGGTGACTTTAATGGAAAAGGATATAATGGTGCTTTTGAACAGTTCTATGAATATAAAAGCAATAGAAACTATACCCAATATCATATAAGAATAGGGTTTGAGCCAATTCAAACGAAAAGTTTTATTTTGGGTATCCAAGCTGAATTTCAAAGGTTTTCATATAATGCAATTACCGACAGATGGTATGGAGGACCGGGCCAGCCTGGGGATGATCCCCGAAAGGTTACTCTAGGAAGATCACAGGTGTCTGGTGGATTCTTTGGACCTTATGGAGTTTTCAACTTTTCCGAAAGTTTCTTTTTGCGAGGAAATTACTTAATTGGCATTCCAGTACTGAATTATGATTGGAAGTGTACTAATATGTCGCTTGGAGTAGGCTACAGGTTTTAGTTGTCATAATTGAATAGACTAGCTGATTTCGAACGATCTGATTTCGAATCATTTGAATTTCTAAACTATCAATGCCCTCAATCAAAATCGATTGAGGGTATTTTTTTTAATATGATTTTCAGTTAATACTTTCCCTTCTTACCTGATGCACTTCTTGAAATTAGCCGAGTTTGGATTCTATTGGATTGGCTAAAACAGTATGAATACTCGCCAGTTTTTCATAATGCGACTAGTTGATAAATGAATCTGAAATATGGAAATGAGAGTAGTGAAAGAATGAGATAGAGGTGATGGCGTGCTTGGTTGATAGCTTTTAAATTAATTTGGGGGTTATGATAGTGTTTGGCGAGCTGAAAAACACGTTAGGTTACGTAACTCAGGTAACTTTCGAATAGCAAGGAAAAAATATCAAGCGAAGAAATACATCAGGTATACGAGAGGATACTTCTTTGCAACCCTCCAAGGCTTTCGAAACCTTGGAGGGTTTGAAAATAAAAAAAGACTGATCCCGAGGAATCAGTCTTTTGTATGTTGAATCGAAATTCAGATTATCCGATAGAGATCCGCTTGAAAGCAGATGCTGTCAATCCTTTGCTTACGCTGTCAAGATATTGTGCGATGGTCTTGTTGTTGTCCTTTACGAAAGACTGGCTAAGTAAGGTGTTCTCTTTGTAGAACTTATTCAATTTACCCATGGCTATTTTTTCAAGCATTTCTTCAGGCTTGCCTTCAGCTCTAGCTTGTTCTTTTCCAATTTCGATTTCACGCTCGACCATTGATGCATCCACGCCGTCTTTGTCAAGAGCTACTGGATTCATGGCTGCGATTTGCATGGCTACGTCTTTTCCAGCTTCTTCTACGTCAGCACCAGAAGTATTGGTAAGTCCAACTAATACGCCTAATTTCCCATTGGAGTGAATATAGGCTACAACAGTTTCAGCTTCAACGATTTCAAAATGAGAAATTTCAAGCTTCTCACCGATTTTACCAGTCATTTCAACGATTTTGGCAGCTACGAGCTGATCTTCAAAAGGAAGTGCTAGAATAGACTCAATGGATGTTGCAGAGTTTTCGACTGCGATATCCATCAAAGAATTTGCGAAAGTCACAAAACCCTCATTTTTAGCAACGAAGTCGGTTTCGCAAGTTAATGTAAGTAGGAAGCCCTTAGTACCATCATTGGTTATTTTGGTCACCGCTAAGCCTTCTTTGGTCTCTCGGTCTGCTCTGGAAGCAGATACTTTTTGACCTTTTTTACGAAGGATATCTACAGCTTTTTCAAAATCGCCTTCAGCTTCAGTCAAAGCCTTTTTGCAATCCATCATACCGGCACCGGTCATTTGTCTTAATTTGTTTACTTCTTGCGCAGTAACTGCCATGGTAGTATCAGTTTGATTAAACAATAAAATTATTTTTTGGAGAAGTCAAGTGACTTCAGAGAATCGATTTAAAAAAAAATTGAACACCCGCTTAAGCCTGATGTCCAATTTTTTTTTAATCAATTTATTTAAAATTTAGTCTTTTGGATCTGCGTCAACAGCTTTCTTTGCTTCTTCCTCTTCAGTAAGTTTAGCATCTTCCTTATCTCTCTTTCGTTCAGAAAGACCTTCTTCGATAGCTTCGCCGAACGCCTTCACTAATAAAGAAACTGACTTGAACGCATCATCATTAGCTGGGATAGGGAAGTCCACCTCATTTGGGTTGGAGTTAGTATCTACTAATGCAAAAATTGGGATTCCAAGTTTTTGTGCTTCAGCAATTGCAATATGCTCTCTTTTGATGTCCACTACGAATAGTGCAGCTGGAAGTCTACTTAGGTCAGCAATACCACCTAAGACGGTTTCCATTTTCTCTTTTTGTCGAGAAACCATCAATCGTTCTTTTTTTGCAAGATTCTTGTAAGCTTCCTCACCCATCAGTCTGTCAAGTGAAGACATCTTCTTCAATGATTTACGGATTGTTGCAAAGTTAGTCATCATTCCACCTAACCATCTTTCTGTTACGAAAGGCATGTTAAGTCTTTTAGCTTCTGCGGCTACAAGATCTTTAGCTTGTTTTTTGGTAGCGACGAACATTACCTTTTTGCCGGAGCGTACGATTTGCTTGATTGCGTTAGATGCTTCGTCGAGGCAAGCAAGCGTTTTGTTAAGATCGATAATGTGGATACCATTTTTCTCCATAAAAATATATGGAGACATTCTTGGATCCCACTTTCTCGTCAAGTGCCCAAAATGGACACCAGCATCTAGTAAGTCTTTGTATTCTATTTTGGCCATGAATAAATATTTTTTCTGATGTATAAGAGTAAAATCCCGAATTAACGCTTGGAGAACTGGAACTTCTTTCTTGCTTTTTTACGTCCTGGCTTCTTACGTTCTACCATTCTCGGATCGCGAGTCAGAAATCCTTCTTTTTTCAAAGGACCTCTATGCTCAATGTCAAACTCACATAGTGCTCTAGAGATAGCCATACGGGAGGCTTCAGCCTGACCTGTACTTCCTCCTCCGTCTACATTGATTTTGATATCGTAGTTACCATTCACACCTACTAAAGCAAGCGGTTGTTTTACTACAATCTGATGCAAATCAAATGGAAAGTAAACTTCCAATGATCTATTATTAACGGTGATTACACCATTGCCCGGAGTCATGTAAATCCTTGCTACAGATGTTTTTCGTCTACCGATTTTGTTAATGATTTCCATTAATAGGCGATTAAAGCGTGATAGATTTAGGCTGCTGTGCTATATGTGGATGCTCAGATCCTTCATATACGTACAAGTTACCGTATAATTTTCTTCCCAATCTGTTCTTGGGCAACATACCCCTTACAGCTTTCTCGATCAAAATTGTTGAGGATTTTTCTTTCAATAATTTTGGTGTGGTGATTCGCTGTCCACCTGGATAGCCAGTATGTCTCACATAAATTTTGGAGTTCATCTTGTCACCAGTCATCCTGATTTTGTCTGAGTTGATTACGATGACATTGTCACCACAATCAACGTGTGGAGTGAAGCTTGGCTTCGTTTTCCCTCGTAAGATTTTTGCTACCTCACTAGCAAATCTACCTAAAACTGCAGCTTGGGCATCCACAATAACCCATCGCTTATCTACAGTTGCGGTATTTGCTGATACGGTCTTATAGCTTAAAGTATCCACTGTGTAACTGTTTAATATTTAGTTTGTTAAATTTATTTTACCCTCGAAAAGGGATACAAATGTATGAGTATTTTATTTTTGATCCAAAAAATTTTAAATACTAAGACTTAATTTTCACTGGCTTACAATTAAAATATGCTCAAACGTCTCCATTTCAACTTATTTTATTTTAATTCTTGCGATCAACTTGTTTTTTCGAGCTGATTTACCAAGACTTGGAAATCTTTTGGGTAGGGTGCAATCACATTAATTTCTGAACCATCTACTCCTAGAAAACCTATTGAATAAGCATGTAAAGAAACTCGCGGCATGATTGGTTGCTCTTCGGTGTCTTTCTTGAGATTAAAGCGACGCTTGAGTGAAGAAAGGTACAAGGGGTTGCCGCCATATAGCGTGTCGCCGCATATCGGAGACTTAAGGTAAGTCAGGTGTACACGAATCTGATGCAGTCGTCCTGTGATAGGCTTACACTCGACTAGTGTGTGTGAATAGTAAGTCTTTAGTGTGTTGAATACCGTTTGCGCTGGCTTTCCCTCTTTACTGACCTTGGCTATTCCCTTGTTGTTTGCAAGTAGGTTTCGATTGACTAGTTCATTACTGAATTCCTTGATCCCCTCTACTACTGCATGATATACTTTGTCCACTTTTCTGCTTTCAAACTGCATCGCCAAATGCCTGTAGGCGACTGGATTCTTAGCGATCACCAGACATCCTGAGGTTTCCTTATCCAATCTATGACACAGTTGAGAATCGGTAGTGTGTGCCTTAGCTAAGTCCAGGATATTCTGCGCCTCATGTCTGTCGTCTAAGCTTGACAGGTAAGGCGGCTTGTTGATCACCAGGTAATCCTCAGTTTCAAACAGAATGAGTTTTTCAAAATCTACTTTCTTCATGGATTCTCCCGCTTCTTTTAAAAGGCTGCAAAGCTAAAGAAAAATTAGATCGTAAAAAATCTTATTTCAAGTATTCCCCTTACTAAATACGCTTCACCTTCTGTTCTATTGCCTCTTTTTTCACCAAGGGCAGCGAAAAACTAAAAATTGAACCTTTCTTCAAAGTAGAAGTGACTGAGATCTTGCTTTTATGTCCTTCTAAAATATGCTTTACGATGGCCAAACCCAATCCTGTACCGCCTTTTTCCTTGGACCTACTTTTCTCCACCCGATAGAATCGCTCAAAGATCCGCTTGATATCTTCGGCAGGAATACCTTGGCCATCGTCTTTGATGTCGAGTTGAATGCTGTTTTTATGCAGCTTTAACATCACATGTACTTCGCCCTTTTCATCGTTATACTTGATTGCATTGACGATCAGATTTTGGCAGACACGATAGATCTTGGGTCGATCTCCTGAGGTCATATAGCTTTTACCTTCTTCAAATTCAAAGTGGATTTTCATATCCCGCTTAAAAGCTTTGTGCTCCAATTGGTCAATGACTTCGAGCAAGAGCTCTTTGAGTTCAAATTCTGTAAAGTTGAATTTAATTACACCACTTTCCATTTGACTTAGGGTAAGTAAGTCTTGCACCAGCACATCCAAAGAATCTAGATTTTTGGCGGCACGCCGGAGGAATTTCATCCGGACATGTTTATCATCAATGGCACCATCCAAAAGTGTGTGAATATAGCCTTGAGTTGCAAAAATGGGGGTTTTCAACTCATGGGAAATATCTGCAATAAACTCTCTACGGAATTCCTCATTCTTCTGAAGGGTTTCAATCTCTTTTTGTCTGGCTATTGCATAGGAGTTGATTACCTTATTGATTTTGCGCAGTGGAGACATGGAGCTTTTTTTACCTTTCTCATTGATCTCAGACAGGTCTTTTCGCTGAATTTTCTCCAGTAGTGTATAGATATTTCCAATCTCTTTGAATACCAAAAAATCAAGCGTAAACGCCATCAAGATATAGGCTGAAGAAAAAGAAACCCCCCATGCTACCAAGAGAATAATAAAAGTAGCATCATCTATCAGCGATAAAAAAGCTACTACCAAAATGGAAGTTGCTAAAGCTAGTACTAAAGATATTCCCTTGGAATTTGAAAGCATTTTATCCTAATTCGAATTTGTACCCTACGCCTTTCACAGTTGTAATGTAGTCATCTCCGATCTTTTCTCGCACTTTTCGGATGTGTACATCAACTGTCCGTGCAAGGACAAAAACATCTGCTCCCCAGATATTCTGAAGAAGTTCGTCTCTACTGAACACGATATTTGGATTTTTTGCCAAAAAATGCAGGAGCTCGAATTCTTTTTTGGGTAGGGTGATTGTCTTTCCTGATTGATCCACAGTATAACTTCCCCTATCGATTAGAAGATCTTTTATCTTAACTTGAATTTGCTCTTGTTCCTTTTTTGAATCTCTTCTGAAAAGCGCTGAAATTCTGCTCATCAAGGCTCTGGGCTTAATTGGCTTTGTGATGTAATCGTCCGCACCCACGTCAAAGGCGGCTACTTCAGAGTATTCCTCCATTCGTGCGGTAAGGAAAATTATGAATGTGTTTTTCAAATCCGGCATTTGGCGAATTTGAAGACAAGTCTCAACGCCATCTTGATTGGGCATCATGATGTCTAGTAGAATTACGTCTGGGAGAAATTTTGCAGCGACTTTCACAGCCTTGATCCCATCATCAGCAGTGGCTACCTCGTACCCTTCTTTTTGGAGATTATATTTTAAAATCTCAATTATATCAGGCTCATCATCTACGACTAGCACCTTGATCTTTTGATTGTCACCCATCTTTTAAAGTTCGTGTTTTCCTTAAAATTACTGAATATTTGGCCATAGCAACCAAATAAAAATTTGTTGGAATTGACTTTCAAGATAAAAAAGCCCTCAAATAATGTTGATATTAATAATCCGTTAAGGCAGTATTACCTAATTGTTTCGTAAACCTTTGGTGGAAACTAGGTCTAAATGCAAGGATCCGAGGAAAAGATTTGCTTTGATTTTAACAGGTATTTTATTCTGATCCTTAGTGATCCATACTTTGATGGGGTAGTTACCGCGGAAGAGCTTGTTAGGAGGGATTTCGGGCGAGAAAATGTAGGTTTCTTTTTTTCCGATTTTAGTTTCCAGTTTCTCAGATCCTTCGTAAATTAATTTTATGTTATATAATTCTTTATCGAAGAATCCATTGATCATGACAACTTCTCCAGGCTTTAATTTGGATAGATTTAGGGATCGCAAATAATAAAATCCACTTACCAGGTCTTGGACCTCAGTCAGCAAACTGTATTCTCGAGCTTCTTTTAGATTCTTGTTATCGCGATCATAAAGTTCCAATCGCGCTTTTTTATTTTTCTGGTCAAAATACACTAACTCATGTTTCCGATACCTGCCTTCCTCGATATGTCTATAAGATTGATAGGGCAGAAGGGTTTGAGGATTTAGATAGGTGCCCCAATTGTCGTTTACCTTACCAAAGATCGTTGCAGCGCCTTTTGTCTTTCCATAAACATCTATTTTATAGTGTGGGATTTCATCTTGGTCATGTCCTCGTCTGGAGATCTGCAGCTTTGCATCCGCTAGATCAAGCCAGCCATAAGACACTTCAAAGTTTAGTTCCTCCCCATAAGTAAAGGCTGTGTTTTTGGAAGATTCCTGTCCCAGCAGCGGTAGAGCAATAACTAGTGAAGCGAAAAAAAGGTAGTTGCGGAGTTGATTCATATATTTCTTTGACAATACCCGACGAATTTGTGGTTTACGCTCAAGTATTACTAAAAACAATGCCATAAAAGCAATTAAACTTACGAATTTAGCTCTCCAAAACAATAGGGTATACTTCTTTGGTTTAGATTTTGTGTTTATCCAAATTAACTTAACTAGTCATTCTTTAAACGAAAACTCATGAGCAATAACGCAGAAAAATTAAAAGCACTTCAATTGACCATCGATAAGCTTGAGAAAACTTATGGAAAAGGTACAGTAATGAAGTTGAGTGATAATAAAGTTCAGGATATACCTGCTATTTCTACCGGATCTATAGGTTTAGACATTGCATTGGGCATAGGCGGAATTCCTCGTGGTCGAGTAATCGAAGTTTACGGCCCAGAGTCTTCAGGAAAAACTACGCTTACCCTGCATTGTATTGCCGAAGCACAAAAAGCTGGGGGAATGGCTGCATTTATTGATGCGGAACATGCATTTGACAAGGCCTATGCCGAAAAGCTAGGTATTGATACTGAAAATCTCCTAATCTCTCAACCTGATAATGGGGAGCAGGCATTAGAGATTGCCGAGCATTTGATCAGATCTGGGGCAATTGACATTATTGTGATTGATTCCGTAGCGGCATTGGTGCCAAAAGCAGAATTGGAAGGCGATATGGGAGACAGCAAGATGGGACTTCAGGCACGATTGATGTCCCAAGCACTTCGAAAACTTACAGGTGCTATCAATAAGACAGGTTGCTCTGTTATTTTCATTAATCAGCTTAGAGAAAAGATTGGGGTGATGTTTGGAAATCCGGAGACCACCACCGGAGGTAATGCCTTAAAATTCTACGCTTCGGTTCGACTGGATATCCGAAGGATCGGGCAAATAAAAGAAAGTGCTGACAATATTTTAGGTAATCGTACCAAGGTGAAGGTGGTTAAAAATAAGGTTGCCCCTCCGTTCAAAGTGGTCGAATTTGATATCATGTACGGTCAGGGAATCTCTAAAGTAGGTGAGATTATTGATCTTGGAGTAGAGCTTGAGATTGTCAAAAAGGCAGGTTCATGGTTCTCTTACAATGGTGAAAAACTTGGTCAAGGACGGGAAGCTTGCAAAAATTTGTTGTTGGATAACCAAGAATTGATGGAAGAACTTGAGAAAAAAATTAAAATTGCATCGGGCCTTAGCTCCATTGGAGCCAAATCGGCACCGGAAGTAATGGAATGATCAGCGTAATAATTCTATAAAAAAAGGGGCCCTAAAGCCCCTTTTTTTATGCCATCCGAATAGCTTCTACGGGATCCATCCGTGCGGCCAAGGTGGCAGGAACTATTCCCGAGACCACGCCGATGATCGAAGATACTCCCAGACCCAGCAAAATATTTTGAAGTGAGAGTACGATATCCAAACTTCCTATTGGGACAAAACTCAAAAAGAAGACCAAAATAATTCCTGTTATCCCTCCAATTAGACTTAATAACACGGCTTCAAAGAGGAATTGGAATAGAATAAAATAATTTTTTGCCCCCAGTGATTTTTGGATACCGATAATATTCGTGCGCTCTCTCACAGAGACAAACATAATGTTGGCAATTCCGAATCCTCCCACCAAAATAGAGAAACCACCAATTACCCACCCTGCTACGCTGATTACATCGAAGATAGAGCCAATCGTGTTTTGAATAAATTCAGTTTTGTTCAAAGCAAAGGAATCATCTTCTGTTGGCTTAAGGCCTCTTTTGGCACGTAGAAGTCCAGTCATCTCATTTTCTAAACCCACCAAACCAATGTCTTCAGCGTTTCCTTTCACTGCTATCGATGGTTCAACCCCATTTTTGCCTGTGTAGTACATTTTAGTAAAAGCACCATAAGGTATTAGGCATGCCTCATCTTTGGAGGGAAGATCAAACAAACCTTCACCTTCCTCCTCAAAAACTCCTACAATGACGAATTTCATCCCTTTTATCTTTACTTCTTTTCCAATCGCAGCTTGGTTGGGATACAGCGTATTGGAAATTTTTTTGCCGACTATGGCGAAATTCCGAGATGCATTGATCTCAGATTCTGAAAAATATCTGCCTTCTTCCAGCGCTACGTCAAAGACATCTTGATAGGTGTAGGCTACTCCGGTTAGCTGCATTCCTTCATAAGCATTGCTACCAGCTTTGATGATTGTGCTTGCAGATGCAGATATGGTTATCGCCTCGGCGCTTTGTAGGCGTTCTTGGAGAAATTTGTATTCATCAACAGTTCCTGGAGGTCGTCTGAAATATTTCCACCAAGGAAAATTCTGTGGAGGTCCATCATTCGAAAAAGGAAAACGATCGACCCGCATTACATTGGTACCTAAGAATGAAAATGAGGATCTAATATTATTTTCTAAGGAATCGACCAGAGTGAATACCGCAATAATTGCGAATATCCCTACGGTCACTCCCAGAAGCGATAATATCGTACGGGTCAAGTTTGAATTTAGAGCAGATAATGCAAACCTAAAACTTTCCCAAGTAAGTTGGAGAAAAAGCATGACGTGAATAGTTGGTTAAAACAATTTGTTAAGTTAGCTGAATTTGGGCATTATTGTTCTTATCTTCGCATTTTTTAGAGTTATTCTTATATCACTCAGAAATTTAAAACACCTCTATGAAATTATCGGATTTCAAATTTGAAGTACCAAAGAAATTAATTGCCCTGCATCCATCGCCTAACCGTGATGAATCACGGTTGATGGTTGTACATCGGAAGACTGGTCTAATCGAGCATCGGATTTTCAAAGATATCACTGAATATTTTCACGAAGGAGATGTTTTTGTAAATAATGATACTAAAGTATTCCCTGCGAGATTGTATGGAAATAAGGAGAAAACGGGAGCAGAGATTGAAGTATTCCTTCTTCGAGAACTAAACCAAGAACTTAAGTTGTGGGATGTGCTGGTAGATCCAGCTAGAAAAATCAGAGTAGGAAATAAACTTTATTTTGGAGATTCTGATCTTGTAGCTGAAGTGATTGACAACACGACCTCAAGAGGTCGTACTATCAGGTTTTTATTCGATGGAACGGATGAAGAGTTTCATAAAACTATTGATACCCTCGGAGAAACACCACTCTTAAAAGAATTCATTGATAGAAAAGTTGAAGCAGAAGATCGCGAGCGATACCAAACTGTCTTTGCAAAAAATGTAGGTGCAGTAGCTGCACCAACTGCAGGATTGCATTTTACGCCTCATTTATTGAAGCGTTTAGAGCTCCTCGGAGTTGATGTTACTCCGATTACCTTACATGTAGGTCTTGGTACATTCAGACAAGTGGATGTAGAGGACTTGACTAAGCATAAGATGGACTCTGAGAATTATTTCATTCCTGAGGGAACTGTTGAGCATGTCAATAAGGCGCTCGATGCTAAAAAGAGAGTAGTCTCCATTGGAACTACTGTTTTGAAAACTGTAGAATCTTCTGTCACTGCAAACAATAGATTGAAAGTAAGCAGCGGATGGACTGATAAGTTTATCATTCCTCCTTATGACTTCAAAATCGCAAATGCTTTGGTGACTAACTTTCACCTTCCAGAGTCAACTTTACTGATGACTACGTCTGCATTCGGAGGCTACGATCTGATCATGAAAGCCTACAAAGAAGCAATAAAGGAGAAATATCGATTCTTCTCCTACGGGGATGCGATGTTGATCCTCTAAGTAGTAAAAGCCCCAATTTTGGGGCTTTTTTTCTTTCCAACAGAAAATTTCTCATTTTTCGATTCAGGAAGTTTTTTAAAGCAAATGAATAAAGCAGCAATTCTTGTAGCAGGAGGTAAAGGTACTCGAATGGGAGGAACCATTGCCAAGCAATATTTACCCATTGGTGATAGACCGATTTTGATGCGGACGCTGGAAGTTTTCTACATGTTGGATGATCAGATCGATCTACTAGTGGTCCTCCCGGCATCTGACTTTGAGTACTGGAAAAGACTTTGCAGTTCCCATGATTTTTCAATTCCTCATCGCTTGGTAGCTGGTGGTAATTCTAGATTCCAATCGGTGCAAAATGGGCTGAATCAACTTTCAAAATCTGCTGACCTTGTCGCGATTCACGATGGAGTGCGGCCTTTTGTGAACCCAAAGGTAATTACTGAAAGTTTTGAGGTGGCAGGTAGGTTTGGAAGTGCAATAGCTGTCGTCCAGCTGAAAGATTCCATTCGGAAAGTCACTGATGAAGGAAAGTCTTTTTATCAAGAGCGACACCACTTCAGGTTAGTACAGACTCCGCAAACTTTCCAAGTGAGTAAAATTAAAGTGGCTTATGCGGTCGACGAACTTCCGCAATTCACAGACGATGCCACCGTGTATGAACATCAGGGCTGGCAGGTAGAGCTCATTTCGGGAAGTCTGGAGAATATCAAAATAACTACCCCAGAGGATATGAATCATGCAGAGTATCTTGCTTCAATAGCCAATCGGTAAAACTGAGGCTTACATTTTTACCGACTAATCTGTGGCCTTTACCGACTTTTCAGCTGTCTTAGTCGATCAGTTATTCCTGATGTATTGGGGTTAGGTTAGGTTTGAGCATCATTTAAAACCAATCTATAATGAGCAGACTAAAACAACGAAATGACGGCGGAATAATTTTCGGATTCATCATCCTATCCGTAGGTGTATTGCTTCTTCTAAGGAAGCTAGGAATCTTTTTTCCAGATTGGATTTTGTCCTGGCCGATGATCTTGATCGCTGTCGGTACGTTTACATTAATCAAGCATGAGTTCAAAAGTTTTTTTGGTATAGTCGTTTTGACTGTTGGCGTTTACTTCCTTTTTGAGCGGGAGTTCGACTTTGATTTCGGATTACAGCGTTACATCCTTCCCATCACATTAATTGCGCTAGGGATTTATTTGATCACTCAGAAACGTCGTGAGAATAAGGTCATTGATGCTATTCGCTCTCAAATCAGAACAGGGGTATCGAAGGTCTCCAGTGTGACTGACTCTGATCCAAAAGAAGAACAGAAATCCACAAATTCAGGATTTGCAGGGATAGGGGGTATGTCAGGATCAACTTTCTCAGATCGAGTGAATATTGATGCGATTCTGAGCGGAGTCAATAAGCGCGTGATATCTAAGAACTTTCAAGGGGGGAAGTTGACCGCAGCTTTTGGAGGAATAGATTTGGATTTGACTCAATCTGATTTCTCCGGGATTGTCACCCTTCAAGTCGATGTGATTTTTGGAGGAATGAAATTGATCGTACCGCCGCACTGGGATGTTAGGACAGAGGTAAGCAATATCGCCGCAGGGGTGGAGGATAAGCGAATCTACCGTCAATCTGAAGTGGATACAGACAAAGTACTCTTAATCAAAGGCACAATATTCTTTGGGGGTTTGGAAATCAAATCTTATTAACGAGATTCAAGAAGGTATCGAAAACCCTAAGATTTTGTTTGCAAAAGCCTTTTCTAATCCTCATAAAGCAAAATGGACTATCCAAGGAGCCGGACTCATCTGGTTTCTTGGATGTTTTTTGCTCCTTTGTTTTTATGAGATTGAGCTAAGTTTAGCTTTGGCAGATTCAGTCTTATTCACCTTGGGTTTCATGCTTGGGGTATTTGTGTTAGAGCGGATCTTTAGCTTCTATATTCCCAGAGGTGGAAATAACTGGCTGTTGCTCATTATTCCACTTCTGATGAGCATGATTACCGTGTGGGCTCACGGCTACATCCAAAGCTGGTTTTTCGATGCTGATCCAGACTACACCCAATTTATATTTGATCATCTGTATTTGCGTTGGGCAGTATTGGGATTGGCAGAAGTTATGGTCGCACTGATCGCCATTGTAGTTTCGAAGCTGGAGGAGCAGGAAGAATCTCAGCAGCGCGAGGCAATGATGAATGAGCTTTCAAAAGAAGCAGAACTGACTCAGCTTCGGCAGCAGCTCCAGCCTCATTTTTTATTTAACAGCTTAAATTCAATAAATGCCTTGGTGGTATCCCAGCCACAGCAGGCTAGAGAGATGGTCATTCAGCTTTCCGAATTTCTTCGTGGAACAATCCGAAAAGATCCTCAAAAATGGGTTTCAGTTTCGGAAGAGTTGGCCTATTTGCGATTGTATTTGGATATCGAAAAGGTGCGCTTCGGTCATCGATTGGATATAAAAATTGAAGTCAAAAAAGATGCTGAATCCCTGCAACTCCCTCAATTGCTCATGCAGCCTTTAGTAGAAAATGCAATAAAATACGGACTTTATGGAGTGATTGAAGAGGTTTCAATTGATCTGTCTATTTCAAAAAACCAAAACTACCTGATGATTTCCATTAGCAATCCCTATGACCCAGAAGTCGGTCCTGGCAAAGGAACAGGCTTTGGACTGAGTTCAGTTGAGCGACGATTATTCTTAGTATTTGGGCGAAAGGATTTGTTGGAAACGACACAGGTAGATTCTAATTTCAATGTAAAACTGAAAATTCCACAACGAAATGATCAAAACTATAATCATTGATGACGAGCCTCTTGCTGCAAGTATTATCCAAGAATACCTCGCAGAATTCTCTCAATTTGAGATTGTCAAAGTTTGCCAGGATGGTTTCGAGGGCTTGAAGGCAGTCCAACAGTTGCAGCCAGACTTAATTTTTCTGGATGTCCAGATGCCAAAGATTACAGGGTTTGAAATGCTTGAGCTGGTGGAGGATCCTCCTGCAGTGATCTTCACCACTGCTTTCGATGCCTATGCGGTAAAAGCTTTTGATGCGATGGCAATTGATTACCTTCTCAAGCCGTTTTCGATGAGCCGCTTTTCTCAGGCAATTGATAAATTTTTGCAGCAATATTCAGCCGAAGACAACACAACCAAGTCAGAAGAGTTTGGCGGATTGGCAGAAAAGCGAGATCGGTTAGTCGTTCGAGTTAAAAATGAGATTAAAATAATACCGACCATTCAAGTAGTCTATTTTGAAGCGGAAGACGATTACATCGCTATTCACACCCAATCGGGAAAGTATCTGAAAAAGATGACAATGAAAGTACTTGAGAAAGCTGTTGATCCAATGAGTTTTGTCCGGGTTCATCGCTCCTTCATTCTAAATGTGAATCAAATAGCGAAAATCGAATCCTACGAACGAGAGAATTACCTCGTCAAACTACTAGCTGGTGGACAAGTGCCAGTAAGTAAATCAGGCTACTCCAGACTCCGTCAAGTTCTGGGACTGTAGCTGGATTAATTATTGACTAAAGGATAAATTAGGTTTCGCTTGTGGGGGTTGGGATTAATTAAAGTCTGGTTCTGTAAGTCATCCATTTCGTAAGTTCTGACAGTTGTTCATATTTCTAAGTAGTTTAAAACCAAAAAACCTCGATCCCTCGAGGTTTTTTGGTTTTAATATTCGTCTTCGTTGAAGAAGAAATCATCTTTGGTAGGATAATCCGGCCAAATCTCTTCGATGGTCTCGTAAGGTTCACCATCATCTTCTAATTCTTGAAGATTTTCAACAACTTCCATAGGGGCGCCAGAGCGGATGCCATAGTCAATTAATTCATCCTTAGTGGCTGGCCAAGGGGCATCTTCTAGATAGGAAGCTAATTCAAGTGTCCAGTACATATGTGTGTATTTTAATAGTTTTCGTTGTTAAAGGGTGCAAAAATATCTTTTTTTTTAAATAATTGTGCATGTACTTCTCTAATTAAAAGAAAGTTGCTTCAAAATGTAATTTTTTACATCCACTTTTCGCTTCACACTAAATAGTTTTTTCTTCATCATTATATCGAAATCAGCCGATTGAACACGAAAATTATCTGAATTTGACTGTGCCGCTTCCAGTTCTGCCTGATCTCGGTGCAGAAGATCTTTTACCAAAGCAATTTTGATTTGAGCTTGCTCTGCTGCATTTTTTTGATCCCAGTCTTCATATTTACCTTGGACCAGTTTTTCCAAAAATGCTTTTTCAAAAATAATATCGGAGAAAAACTGAAAAGAACGAACGATCAAATTTGCTTCCTTTGGCTTACGTTGCGGGAGCTTTCGCCATTCTTCCTGAATCGCTTTTGCCCGACTGATCAACTCAAAGGAATAGGGCTTTCCTGCCAGCACTTTGATCTCTTCGGTAAGTTCTTCCACCTTTTTCATCAACTCTCGAGGATGCATGGTAGGACCGGGATTTAGAGTGCGCTTATATTTGGAGAAGATTCGATTATTTAACTTTGAAAATTCATCCCAAAGTGGTTGTCGCTTTTCTGCAGGAACTTTACCCGCTTCCTTCCATTGCCTTTGAATTTTTTTAGAGATTTCAAAGCCCATTTTCACATCGATCAAGTCGTGCGCTTCTTGGGCTTGTTCCACTAGGAATTCGTAGACTTTTATGTTTTCATCAGCTTGCAGTGCCAGCCCTTCAAAGAATTGCCTTCGATTTTCAAAAAAGTGCTGTACCGAAATTTCAAATTCTTCTTCTACCTGTTCTTGCAGCTCCTTTGCCACCGGGCCGGTTTTGATCCAGCGAAGTTTAAGTTCTTTAAATGCCTCTGTGGTTTCTTTCCAGTCGGTCTCTTCTTTTATCTCTTCGGCTTCAAGGATTAATCCACGTTTTATCGCCAGGTTTTTTTCGCGATTACCTTGGATGATTTCATTTAGAAAAGCTTCCTGTGTATTCAGTTCCTCTATCAAAGGAACGAAGTCTCCCAATGCATCAGCTTGATTTAAAGATTCTCTCAAGTGAATCAATTTCATCAGAAAAGATCCCTTGTTTTCATTTTCTTGGATATCAGATTTTAGTTTTTCAACTTTCTCAGTGAGTTGCTCAAACCGAGCCTCAAAGTAGCTTAATGTGGAGGCCTCATTTTCTTTTACTTCTCCAATCTGCCGATCCATCTGTCCTAAAAATCCCTTCAAAAAAACTTTATTTTCTTTTATGTATCCATAAGGATGATCCATAGCGCTACAATTGGGTTTAAGTGGTCGTTTTCAAGTTTTCGCAAATTAATTAATTCAAATGCACTTATCCTAAGAAAGGGGTTTTTTTGCCATCTTTGATTTCTTTTGAGTTTTAATACAGTAAAAATTTAACCTATGAGTGCAGAAAAAATCATCTTTTCAATGGCTGGGGTTTCCAAAGTCTTCCCGCCACAGAAAAAAGTCTTAAAAAATATCTATCTCTCATTTTTTTACGGTGCCAAAATTGGAGTCCTCGGTCTCAATGGCTCTGGAAAATCCTCGCTTTTGAAAATTATAGACGGGATGGATAAGGAATTCCTTGGTGAAGTAGTCTGGTCTCCAGGCTATACTGTGGGAATGCTAGAGCAGGAGCCAAAGCTTGACCCCACGAAGACAGTCAAAGAAGTAGTGGAGGAAGCAGTTCACGAGACCATAGCTCTGCTCAAAGAGTTTGAAGCAATCAACGAGAAATTCATGGATCCGGCACTGATGGAGGATCTAGATGCAATGAATGACTTGATCGAGAAGCAAGGAGTGGTTCAGGAGAAGTTGGACGCGGCCAATGCCTGGGAGCTTGATCTGATGTTGGATAAAGCCATGGATGCATTGAGACTGCCTCCCAGCGATGCCAATGTGGCAAACCTATCGGGTGGCGAGAAGCGCCGCGTTGCCCTTTGCAGATTATTACTTCAAGAGCCGGATGTCTTACTCCTTGACGAACCTACCAACCACCTTGATGCAGAATCTGTGCAGTGGCTGGAGCAGTATTTACAAAATTACAAGGGTACGGTCATCGCCGTGACTCACGATAGATACTTCTTGGACAATGTCGCCGGTTGGATCTTAGAATTGGATCGAGGCGAAGGGATTCCCTGGAAAGGAAATTATTCTTCTTGGCTGGATCAAAAGCAAAATAGACTGAAACAGGAGGAGAAGACTGAATCCAAGCGTCAGAAAACTTTGGAGCGAGAACTGGAATGGATCCGAATGACTCCCAAAGCCCGACAGGCAAAGGGTAAAGCTCGATTGAGTGCTTACGATAAGCTGGTCGGAGAAGAATCCAAGGAAAGAGAAGCTAAGTTGGAATTGTTTATCCCGCCAGGGCCACGTCTTGGTACCAAAGTGATCGAGGTCAATGGAGTATCCAAAGCTTACGGCGATAAGTTGCTGTTTGAGAATCTTAGCTTTTCGCTTCCTCAAGGTGGGATCGTCGGGATCATCGGACCAAATGGCGCAGGAAAGACCACGTTATTCAAACTGATCACGGGACAGGAGGAGCCTGACTCTGGTAATTTCGAAGTAGGAGAGACTGTACAGCTGTCCTATGTGGATCAAGAGCATGATTCGCTCGACCCAAGCAAAAGTGTCTATCAGATCATCTCTGATGGCAATGAGCTGATGAAGCTGGGCAATCGGGAGATCAACTCCAGAGCTTATGTGTCCAAGTTCAATTTTGGCGGATCGGATCAAGAGAAAAAAGTCGGCGTCCTTTCCGGCGGTGAGCGAAACCGAGTTCACTTGGCGATGATGCTGAAAGAAGGCGGCAACTTGCTGCTACTCGATGAGCCGACCAACGACTTGGATGTGAATACACTCCGCGCTTTGGAAGAAGCCTTGGAAAACTTCGGTGGCTGTGCCGTAGTCATCTCCCACGACAGATGGTTTCTGGATCGGATTTGCACGCATATTTTGGCTTTTGAGGGTGATTCTCAGGTAGTGTGGTTTGAGGGTAACTTCTCCGACTACGAGGAAAACAAAAAGAAGCGGCTTGGTGATGTGACGCCTAAGAGAATTCGGTACAAGAATCTGAAGTAACACAGAAAGCTGAAATAGAAAGTCAGAAGTCTAAATTAGGAAGTCAGAAGTCTAAAATAGGAAGTCAGAAGTCTAAAGTGAGAAAGCTGAAAAAGGGCTATGCCTAACCTTTGAGATACTTTGTTAAAATCCAAGTATTTTGAGTGTGCATTTTTCTTTTTACCACAAAGACCGCGAAGGTTTCGGCAAAGAGCACAAAGATATCCTTGACCAAAGCGCTGAAGGTGCGTCTTATAACAGCCATGGGTGCAGCCCATGGTATTGAAGTTCAACATAATTCCCCCGCCCGCATACCACCATCCTCAGGAAACGAGTGTCAGATGCGGGAGTACGGAGAGGTATAATTTGGGTTACAGAAAGTCAGAAGTCTAAAGTGAGAAAGCTGAATTAGGAAATCAGAAGTCTAAAGTGAGAAAGCTGAAAAAGGGCTATGCCTAACCTTTGAGGTCTTTTCTTCAGACTCTGATTTTTTTAAAAAAAGCTAACAGACCTCGAAGGTTTTGAGTATGGTTTTTCCTTTTTTACCACAAAGAGCACAAAGTTTTTTTCTTTTTTTTCCTCCGTGTCCTTAGTGGTTTAACTCTTTTTTTACTTTTGCTAACATAGGAGTATTATTTGACCAAAGCGCTGAAGGCGCGTTCAGTAACAGCCATGGGTGTAACCCATGGTATTGAAGGTCCATAGGATTCCCTTTCCCGCCCACCATCACCATCAGGAAACGAGGGTCAAATGCGGGAGTATGTAGAGGTATAATTGGGGATATTGGTAACCTGTGAGGTCTTTTTTTAATCACATTAATAGGAAATCTGAAGTCTAAAGTGAGAAAGCTGAAGTGCCTTAAAGCCAACCCTTGAGGTCTGCCCAATGCTCCGGATGTGCCTCGAAGGTTTATAATTGGATCAATAACCCAAAGTTGAAGAGCGTTAGTTAAAGAGTCAAGATCTCTGAGAAGAACTTGCTATCTTTTTGATCAGATCTCGCTGAAACTTTTGAGTTTTGAAAAACAGCTAATGTTACTGCCGAACTATATTTTTTTTGCCCAAAAAAAATTTTTCTTAAAAAATCTCGGACAAAAACAGAATATTATTTTGAATACTCATAAATTAAGTGGGCAGGGTAGCATATTATTTTGAATTTTAACGATTTCCATAGTCGAATATCTTAATGGATTCCTTTCTCTCAAACATTTTTTTGGAATTCGAATTACGTATAGTGAAAACAGCTTAATCTTTAATCCTGATTTGATGAATCCAATTCTTTTATTTTTAAAGCAATTGTTTTCTGAAAGTCCCCATTATTTCAAGGCCATTGGGAATCTTCAGAAATTGACTAGTGTCAGTTTTGAGCAAGATTTGCTTTGCAAAAGACCAGTTATTTCTTAAAATTTGGTCACCAATAGTTTAAAGCTGAAGACTGAGTATTCTTTTTTCTATGGGGAAAAAGAAACCGTGCTAAAACCACTACCTCTGATCTGGGCTATGCTGAAGAATAAGAGTTTTCCAACAGTCATTATTTATAATACCATGGAGGTGTATGACGCTACCATCAATGTTAAATCCCGGGCGGTATATCAGAAATAAACTAAAAAATATAAACTTAAAAATTTTAACAATCTAACCTCCTTTACACCAAATCAACATGAAAAAGCTACGTATGATAGTAGTGGTGACGGTAATTCTGGGAATTACTTGGTCCTGCCAAAAAGAAGAGGATTTATCACCTCAAATGGATGAATTGACTTCAGATTCGAGTAGTGAAGGAATGACCCAGCTCGGTGAGTAGCTGGAAAATCCCTATTCGGTAGAAAATATGAAACGAGCATTGGACAATCTCAAGAAGTCTCAAGCTAGTGGTAGAATCAGTGCCGATGGTGTAGAAATCACCACCACGCACCTCTACCTCAAATTTAAGCCTAAAAATGAAGCTGAGATGGCGATATTGAAGCGGGATTCTACACTCGCGATGTACGACTATCCTTTGGATTACGAAATAGTCGAGGCAGGCACCTACTATCACGATCCGTCCCTGGCCATTGGAGTGCCTACTTATCAGTATCTATCCTTACCAATAGACAATCCAATACCCAAGGGAATTGAATATGAATTATTGGCTGAACTTTTCATACCGGATGAATACAAAGATTCCGAATCTTCAAATAACAGAATTGCTTCGGATGAATTTATCGACTTATTAGTTAATGAAGCTTTGAGAATCACAGGCAATCTTAAAACCAACTCAACTCCTAATGGTAGAGTACAATCAAGAAGTTGGCGACCAGCTGGGCGAATTAGAGTTTCTGACAATACTGTTTCTCCAGCTATTTGGAGAGCAGTGGAAGGCGTAGAGGTAAAAGCAAGAAGATGGTTTACTACTCACAAAGGAATTACGAATGCGCTTGGCTATTATTCTGGAGATGGAACATTTAAAAATGATACCAACTATAGTCTTGATTGGGAACGCTATCAGTTTGCACTAAGAGAAGGATGGCTTAATGGTGCAAATATTAATGGACCAAATAGAGAAGGAAATTGGGATTTGGATTTCAGTAGTGGTAAGGACATGTTTCATGCTAGGGTATTTATGGCAGCTTATCATTATTATTACAAAGATATCAAAGGTCTAAGGAGGCCTCCGGAAAATGGAATCCTAAATACTCAAATGCACATCAGATGTTACAATGAGGCCAATAGTGAATCAAATGGAAATCATGCACCTGGTAGAAGATTTTTAGGATTAGGGAACGCAATAAAAATTTATAATCCAAACAGACCAATGGATGAAATATATGGTACGACAATTCATGAACTTGTTCATGCATCCCATTGGAATATGGCTACGAGTGATTATAACAATGCAACTGATATAGTTGCAGAGTCTTGGGCTAGAGGTGTACAATGGGAATTGACAAGAATGGTTTGGAATAATTACCCCGGTGGGCCTACATTTTTGCCCAATTATACACAAGTTGTGGTTGATATGATAGATGAAAGAGCACCACTAAATGCCATAAACTTCCCTTTAAACATTAATAATGGTTCCGAAAATTTGACACAAGATGATGTTTCAGGATACACCATTCGGCAAATTGAGGATGCGCTGATTGGTCAAAGAACTTGGAATGAATGGAGAGATAACATTAAAAACAGCTACAACAATGCGACAGAAAATAATATTGATGCACTATTTGCTCATTGGAATTAGTGTACTTTTCCTTGTCGTAGGATGTGGCAAGGAAACTATGGAATACAGAATGAGTATGGATCTGACTTTTATCAATGCAACAGATAGCCTATTAAGTTTTAATTTGACTCCAAGAATATCATCTAACAATTTGGAAAACTTGACCATTCTTCCACAATCACAAAGCAAGATATTTACTTATGATATAGAGGGGGTCGATAAAAAATTGGATCCAAATAATTGTTGTCAAGGAGTGCTGGATAATTTGTTTGAAGGAGGTAATCCCGCTAATTTTATAGTGATTAATGAGAACTTGTGTGCAATTCATCTCATGGAGAAGTCTGTGGTTCTATCAAACTATACTGTAGAGATTATTAATGATAGACACTTTAGATATACTTATACATTTAATAATACTGATATCGAAGATTTAAAACCATGTAAATAAACACTTTTCCTTATCAATAGACTAGCCTCTCCGAATAGCATATCGGGGAGGTTCGTTTTACATACTATAGCACAAATAAAAGAGGGACTCTTAGGTGCTACCAATTGAAGAGAGGCGTTTTTCGGATTAGGAAGTCAAAAAAAAATATTTAATCCTCAGAACACGATGCAGTCAATATATGCTACGACTATTCATGAATTGGCTCATGCCTCCCATTGGAATATGTGGCGAAATGGCGATGATTTTGATGATTCTGACAAAATAGTAAAGGAAACTTGGGCAAAGGGAGTAGAATGGGAATTGACTAGAATGGTATGGCCTTCTTACAGTGCTTGGTATGGAAGAAAAAAAGGGGGAAGTTCAGATCCCATTTTCAACTATACCGGTATTGTGGAAGATATGATAGATGATATTAGTGGATACGATCAAGTAAGCGGTTATTCAATAAGACAAATTGAGGATGCACTTCAAAGTAAAAAGACTTGGAATGAATGGAGAGATAACATTAAAAACAGCTACAACAATGCGGCAAAAAACAACTTGGATGTACTATTTGATTGTTGGGGTATTTAGTGTTTTTGCTTTCTCTTGTGACGAGAGAATAGATGAGCCAATCCAGAGGGCATCTTATATCTATCTAAATAAGTTATTGGAACCCGTAAGATTCGAATTGTATAATTCTAAGGATAAGTCATCAAAAGAATTTATGATTATGCAAGGTGACTCTATCGAATTTGTATTTTCAGGTATGCCAGGTGTTTTTCCTTTTCATGGAAATGAGATCAGCAATAATATTGGTGATTCTGTAACCTTAAGATATGAAAAGGGTATCTGCAATCACTACGTAAGAGATAAATCGACAGGTGTATTTGGAGGAACCGGTGTGTTTGATCTGACAAGCTATGAAAATTACAGCCTTGAGTTGGTGAATCAAAGAAGTTATACGTTGAAGTACTTTATCGATGAAAAAGATTTTTTATTAGCAGAGCCTTGTGATTAAAAAGAGCAACAGGTAAATAGATGAGCCTCTCAGGATAGTTGTGAGGTTCGTTTTTCCCGCTAGTATAAATAAAAAAGGGACTCTTGAGTCCTTCCACCTAGAACAAGTTGAGGCGTAACCTGTTTTCGGGGATTTCTTCGAAGACCGTGTCCCGATTATTTACTATCATTCTACTGCGCGTCGGGGCAGGCTATGTCTTGGACAATCAGATTACCTCTGGGGAACTAAGGTCTTCCTACGCCCTCACTGGGTACCTCACGGGGCCGATATCGAACCTGATTGGTAAGAATAAGACCATTCAGAATGCGCTCATCGCTGCCGACCGATTATTTGAGATCATGGATCTGGAAGTAGAAAGTTCTGAGGATACCTTCCCGATCAAAAAGTCCGACGTGGGTGACATCACCTTTCGTAATGTAGCCTTTCGATATGGGTCGAGAGCCAATGTATTTGAATCATTCTCATTGGTTTTCCCAAAGGGGAAGATTGTGGGCGTAGTCGGAGAGAGTGGCTCAGGCAAAAGTACCCTTGTATCGCTGCTCCAGAATCTCTATCCCATCCAGTCTGGAAATATCTACATCGGTGACCATGACATTAAGTTTATAGACAATGCCTGCCTCCGCCAGTTGGTTTCAGTAGTACCGCAGAAGATTGATCTATTTGCAGGAAATGTACTGGAAAATGTCGCCTTTGGAGATTACCAGCCTGACATGCAGAAGGTGATCCATATATGCAACAAACTGGGCATGATGGATTTTATAGAAAGTCTGCCCAACGGCTTTGGGACCTATCTGGGAGAAAATGGAGCTACCCTCTCAGGTGGACAAAAGCAGCGGATAGCCATAGCCCGGGCACTGTATTTAGATCCTGAAGTGCTGATTTTGGATGAAGCTACCGCTTCTCTGGATCCAGATTCGGAGCAGTTTGTTCAGCAGTCGATCCGGATGCTGGCAGCGGAGGGGAAGACAATCATCTTCATTACCCACAGACTGGCAGCGGTGCAGGAGTTTGACCGGCTGTATGTATTGGACAAGGGAAAGTTGATCGAAGAGGGGACACACTCCGAGTTGATCGCCCGGGAAGGGAAATATTATCAGATGATCCGCAAGCAGCTGGTGATTTTAGGATAGAAAGGGCAGTTGGCAGATTGCTAACCTTTGAGATTTTTTTTAACCTCGAAGGTTTGGTCAAATAGCTTCACGAAAGCGCTGAATGCGCGTTCAGTATCAGCCAGGGGTGCAACTTTTCCAAAGTTTCGAACTTTGGAAAAGTTTTATCACCGAGGGCGCAAAGTAACCTTTGAGGTTTTTTTTTAACCTCGAAGGTTTGGTCAAATAGCAGTAGTTCGTAAACAGAACACTGCTTAAAAAAACAAGAAAATATGACCGCAGCCGCAGACGCTGAGTCATCTAAAGTTTACTTGAAAAAAGGTGTACAACAATTAACTTTTAACTGTAAGTTTAAAAACTATGGAGTTTATCAAGTAAATCGAGCGATTGCAGCTACTGAACAAACTGGTGAGGGAGCAGCGAACGGGAAGTCCCGAGGAATTGGCAAAGCGGATCGGGGTGAGCAGAGCGAAGTTGTATTTGATGCTGGATGAGTTAAGGGATGAGGGGGTAGAAATCAAATTTGCTAAACGATTAAATTCCTTTTTTTACGAGAATTGTGCCGGTATTTCGGTGGTGTTTTCGCTGAAGGTGTTGGAGTCAACAGAGATCAGAAATATTTCTGCAGGAAAAAGGTTGAATTATTTCCCAGCGTCTATTATTTTAGACGGAAGTATTATTTCTTTAGGGTATGATCAGTCACCAAGACCCATGCTAGCTACCGGCTCTTGACAGCACTGCGATGAGGTATCCTGACTCCTGGTAAAGGTCGGTAAAACGAGTAAATTCTTAGAAAATGGATAAATTTAAAGAGTTGAGTTTGGAGGAGATGGTCGAGATTGAGGGGGGAGGTAGGTTTTGGGAGATTTTGGGAGCAATCGCCTTGGGCTTCCTTATAGGGTTTGTTGTAGAGTCTATTGACAATTCTTAAATACAATGTTATGCAAAATCTAAAAGAGCTGAGTTTGGTGGAGCAAGTTGAAATTACCGGAGATGGTAAATTTTGGGACTGGGTAAAAGAAAATTACGTGTTTATTTTAATAGGAGTTGCAATTGGTGGCTTGGTGGCTTCAAGCTCTGAATAGTTTTTAAAGAGGATGTCCCATGAAGACATCCTCTTTTTGCCATTTTGATAGGATTTATTATATTCTACCGTATATTTTAATAATTACATAGTAATTAATATATTAAATCACCAATAGATAATTTCCAAAATTTATATTGCTGATTGTAATTTAATCGGCTATTTTCATCACAAGGTACCAATTAATAATATTTTATTAAATTAGTCGTTGTTTAATTTATTGTTTACACTTCTTGAGAATTTTAACTCTTAATACAGGTTTATTTACAGATTAAATAAAATTAAATTGAGGACTTTATGGTAAAGATAAAAATGTTAATTTTTGTACTGTTTCCTTTTCTTTTACAAGGGCAGTCTTTCACGTTGTCAACCTGTGATAATCTAGATCAGAAGGTAGCCTTCGCTCATATCGAAAATCTTAGCACTGGTGGTATGGCAGTTTCAAATGAGGAAGGGAATTTTGAAATCGCTCTTAAATCAGTGAATGATAAGGTTCGTATCAGCCATATTTCATACAAGACAATAGAAATTGCAGCCTCTGATTTAAATTTGCAAAAAGGAGTTTGCCTTGTAGAACAATCTTATTTTCTATCAGAGGTCACAGTCAGAGCCATGACTGAATTTGAATTGCTGCGTAAAGCCATTGCTAATACCGAGAGTAAACAGTTGAATGCCATAAAGCTGAATGGATATTACAAAGAGTTTGTGACTACCGATGGTGAATACACCAAATTTTGTGATGGCGCCATTGGATATTACATTAACAAGTCGAAGGATAATGTAGAGATCCAGGGTGAGGTATTTGAATCCAGGGCTTTTTCCCTTCCTGCAAGTGATGAGGTGGACATTGATTTGGTTTCGCCAATAGACTTTAAAAAGTCCTTAGAGTACTATTATCCCAGTAATATTGGGCGGTTCATAAAATCAGGCGCTGATAAGAATTATGTTTATGAACTACTTGAATCCGAAGGTGAATTTCTGATTAAATCGATGCCTCAGGAGGATAGCGAGGTATATTATTCAGGATTAGTGAGTATAAATAAATCAGATACTACAATAACAAAAGTCTCATTTACTATTGTTCCAGAAAGATCTCACTTAGTAAAAACAATAAATGCTGTAGTTGTTAAGCTAGACTTTACAACTGTGGATGCTAATGTTATTTATGCCAAATCAAAAACAGGCTATATCTACCCTTTATACTTGAGGTTGAATTTTGGAGTTCATTTGTACAATAAAAAGAGCTTTGATCAGAATAATACGTTTATTAGTGATTTACAAATTTATGAAGTTCCTCAAGATCAAAGCCCAATTGCTAAATCTGAAGTGTTCAGAAAAAAGTCCCTGTACAAACGAGAAACAGAATATAAATCAGAGTACTGGAAAAATAGAAATTTAATATTCTTGACAGCAGCCGAGTTAAAAATCATCAGTGGGTTTGATAATTAGTAAAATATATGCGATGATAAAGGTATAATTTTTATTTGTAATTTTTCAGCTTATTTGTTGCGATAAATAGTATCTTTATTAACACCTTAGTGTAAGATATCATTTAAGAGTTAAATCCTTGTTTCCCTTTTACTATAACTTTAATTATGATAATTAAACTGGTCACTTATCTCCGTATTAGTTTGTTTATAGCATTCTTATTTTCAGCGACGGTACTACTTGCTCAAATTTCTTTTGATGAGACTCCAGTTGAACGTTATAGAAATTTTAATAAAGTCGACAAGCTTCAACAATTTCATGAAAGATTTTGGGTAAGCTTAGGTTTGGGTTATCAAAATTATCAATTCCCGGCAGCCTCTTTAAACCTTAGCGATGGGAGTACTGGATCAGTGGTAGGAAGCATTCCTAAGACTTTTACAAATGCAGTCAGCTTAGATTTGGGTTTGTTTTATCGATTTAAAAATAATTTAATGATAGGTGTTGAGACAGAAGATGCATTTTTTGATTCCTTTCGAAGAGATTGGTTATCGGTGAGGTATGATTATAAAATATTTCAAAATAAAAACACTATTTACTTTACGCCTGGACTTCGCGCTGGTCGCACTAGGAACAAAACGCTTTTCAAAGATCTCAGGTCAGAAGGAATAACAATCGATGGAAAAAATTTCAATAGCGAAACTCTATTTTATTATCAAAGACGCGTATTTGCCATTGGTCCATCTGTAATGCTTGCAATTAATAGTGGTAGGAATGTAAGGCTATATATTTCATCTGTTTATCATATTCCCTTGGCCTCCAAACGCGGTGTGTATGTAAAAGAGAACAAGAATTTTTTCCCTGAATCTTCATTCCTAGAATATACCCCAGACAATAGTTTTTTGAGCTCAGGTACAGCTACAAATAATTTCTTAAATAATTTTGCAGTTTCGGCAGGAATTATTCTGACGCGAAACTAATCAATAGTTGCTTTCTGATAAATTTTTATTAGTTTTCTATTCGTTTAAATTTCTTTGTATACGAGAGATGTGCGGGTGTTTCGATTGTCTTTTTACTTAAAGTTTTGGAGTCAACTGAAATCAGAAATATTTCTGCAGGAAAAGGTTTGAATTATTTCCCAGCGTCCATTATTTTAGACGGAAGCATCATTTCTTTTGGGTATGAACAATAACCAAGACCCATGCTAGCTACCGGTTCTTGACAGCACTTCGATAAGGTAACCTGACTCCTGGTAAAGATTGGGAAAACGAGTAAATTCTAAGAATAATGGATAAATTTAAAGAGTTGAGTTTTGAGGAGGTGCAGGAGGTTAAAGGTGGAATAGCTCCGCTTATTATTTGGGGTGTTACAGTTTCTTGGAGTTATATCGGTGGTGCTTTAGGTGCTGGATTAATTTTAGGTGCTTTGATTGCAGCAATTCAGCACTTAAATGAATAGTGTAAATAACGCATCAAATATCATTAATTATGGAAGTTTTATTAGAAAAGAATTATAAGAATTAGGGTTTGTTGAATTAAATGATTCGGAAATTGTTAAATTTCAGGGAGGGGAACCCACTACCTTGACCACAATTGCAGTTCTTGCAGGTTTAGGTCTTGGTTGCGTTATTGTAGCTGCTATTGTTGGCTATGGGGTTTACTCTTTAGTTAGGTGGGCAACGGAATAGAAATCTCTTGAGGCAATGTAATTCTCTTACATTGCCTCATTTAAATAATTATCATTTAAATTATTATAATATGAAAGAAATGATCGAAAAAGTTATAAGGTTCGGCTTCTTATTTGGGTTTTTTATAGGCGCACTAGTAGTATTTGTACAACACATTAAAGAATGTTAGGAAGACCTCAAATATAAATACATATGAAAGGCATAATAGTCAGTTTTTGGTTTATCCAAAAATAGATTGTTTTAAATATTGAATTCTAAATATGAAAAAACCTATTGATAAAACAGACTATTACTTAATGCATAAGCTATTTTATTACAGATTTGTGTAGGGGCTTTCAGTACAAAGGTTACTCTATTTTCATGGGTTAATTCAGCCTTTGCTTATATCCAGCGTACTGCTTGCACTTGTCCACATTTATACAGTTCAGATAGTCTTTGCTTTGATTCTGGGATGGATTTTTGTGCTCTTGTTTATCACAACAAAAAGTTTGACTTGCGGGATTCTTCTTCATGCTGTGGCTAATTTAAGTAGTATTTTGATTGGAATGTACTTGATGAAAATATCCTTTAGCCCAGTTGGTAATGACTACATGATCTATGGAGAATGGACATACTATATTATAGGAATATCGATGTTGTTGACTGTTTTCCTAGCAGCAAAGATGTGAAAATTATTAACTGTAGATTTTACCGATAAAAAAATTAAATTCTAGCATAAATCAGAATCACTTAAAGTGTTTCCTATAAATTTAAACTTTGAAAAATGAAATCAATCAGAAAGTGGATAGTTAATATTGGAAAAGCGATTTTTTTGGCTTTGTCCATTTATCTTATTGTAAAGTATTTTTTTGGGTTCAAACAATTCGGATCTAATTATTTAGGAATAATGATTATGAGTTTTTATATCTATTTCGAATTTTTTGCTGAAGCAAGGAAATGTTTGGGTCAATATTTTAAAAATAACTAATTTGCTGTGAGTCTTATGGAATTATGCCCTTTACCGAACCTGTGATTTTAGAACTAAGGAAATTTCTCTACCTCCCAGAACAGCCGGAAAAGTTTTATCCAATGTCCCTAGTGGATTTTTTGAAGCTGTTTATTATTACTTCACTCTTTGTCGCACCTTATTCAGCATTGTTTTATACATTAGGTTTGTACGAACTTCAAAATGAAGCAATAGATCTACTTGAAGAAAATCTGACTGTGTTTCTGATTACGGCTATTATTTTCGCCCCAATTATAGAAGAACCGATATTTCGGCTTCATTTAGATTTGACAAAGAAGTCAATACTATGGAGCTTGGGAGTTTCAATTTTTCTGGTTTTTGATTTTTGGATTGCTACAGCAGCTCTTTGGATCTATTTGATTTGGCTTTTCGTCAGTGTTTTAAGGAATAATCCCCCTTCGCTCAAACTTGTAGTGTATAGTTCGGCGATTTTATTCGGTTCACTTGAGTAATTTCACAAGTTTGGATTATGCTACTCAGTTCTATCTGATTCCACTGTTGATTGGTGAGCAAGTAATCATGGGATTGTTGTTCAGCTTTATCCGATTGAGGTATGGAATGAAGTGGGCGATGATTTACCATGGCTTATATAATGGATTCTTTACTGTAGCGTACCTGCTGATCTTTGGGGTTGAGTAAGGATCAACTTCTGGATTTGCCGTTTTCAAAGCCCCGCAGATTTTCAAGCTAATTAAATTATCAGATCTGAAGTACAGCTTTCAGAATGGCAGTATACTTTGGCCTCGAGGGCGTCATTTATCACTATTTACTTCACTAATTGGGACATGTGTCTCTGGTTAACTGATCCACGGCGGATGGCATTTCAAAATTTTTGAATTTTAAATGCATATCGCCAGTCAACGTAGATGGATAGTCTGATCGAAGAGGAAATATAATTTCTATAAAATTCATCTATTTTACAGAATAATATTTTGAGTTATATGCTGTAAATTCGTTTTTTCAATGGATTATTTCGAAATCCTCAGATATGATCATTAATTAAATTTACAATAAAACCATTCACAAAATAATTTTTTGTTAATTACGATTTAAGTTACAAATTACAATTACTTATTAATATTAAGAATTCCTATTAAGGATTTGTGATCAATAGAGATAAGAAATTAATGTATTTCGCCCAATTTTGGCAATCTCTCTAAACGTGTCAGCGATCCTAACATGATGTTGAAAGGTAGTTTTTACAAATTTTATCAAAAAAAGAATTTATGAATAAGATCGCTAGTTATTTCACACCCCAAGTTTGGAAAGTAGTCCAGATTGCTATGAGTTTGGCTTTTATGGTCGGTATTTTCATTGGTATTGCTTTGGGTTTTTACTTGGATTTGTAAGTATTTGGATATTAAGTTATTTGATAGCGCAGATTTCCTCCACTGCATTTTGATTTGGTCCTTCTGCTAAAAAGATCTGATTTAGCCAAATTTTCCTTGCATCTTTTAGCTCTGGGGAGCAGAGTTGTACTGCCGGCGTAGGTTAGAGAAACGAACAATTAAATGCTTAGATTGACTTCACACAATATTTGAATTGTTATGATTTAAACCGCCTTTACATCTGTTCCGACTGGAGTATTTATATGAATTGCAATTTGTAATAGGATTAATTTGTAAAAACATAAGGACTATCATTAATCGGATAGAGTTGTCTTGCATAAGTAAAAGGCTGATAGATACCTAACAAGGATCATGGTTTTAGAACCCCTAGTTATGCTAGGATTAAAGCCCATTTTGCATAAATCCGGATAATTCGATTAGAAGCCAATTCTAACTATTATTGCCTAAATATGTTAATCCTTATAACTACCGACTAGTTTGTAGTCAGTAAAAAAAGTTAAATTTGCAATATGAAGAATGTAATAAAGATAATTTACTTGATTTTATTTGCAATCTGGTCATTCAACTTCCTGTACATTATTGTCTTTTACAAGGCGAATGATAAAGTAATGATTTTAGGCACAGTTGAATCAAATAAAATCATTGGGGTAATTAGTTATGGACTACTAAGTGCGATCGCATTTTATGGGATATATTCAAAGAAAAATGCTGATCCTAAACTATAGGGAAATGCGCTTGCCGAGTAGAATTTTGTCCTAGTCTACCGAATGGAAATCTTATTTTCTCTTCAGCTCCAGCACCGTAATTTCAGGCCAGATACCCACTCTACCCGGAAAGGCCAAAAATCCAAAACCACGGTTGACATGTAAATAGCGCCCTAGCTCTTCATACAATCCTGCCCACTTTGGGTAGCGCCAGGATACTGGACTCCATTTGATAAAACCCGGAATCTCAATACCAAACTGCATTCCGTGTGTATGCCCACTCAACGTAAGGTGGATGAATTTTGGGAATTTCTTTACCACTTCATCAAAGTGAGAAGGATCGTGGCTCATCAGTATTTTAAAACTCCTGTCGTCAAGGTCTTCTACGGCTTTATTTAGATCTCCATATTGGGCAAATCCCTTTCCCCAATTTTCTACTCCTATTAAGTCTATGGTAGCTCCGCTTTTTTGGAGCTTCACATTTTCGTTGCGCAGTAGCTTAAATCCAAGTTCTGCATGAACTTCGTACAGATGCTCCATATTTGATTTTTTGGCCTCCTTGCTGGGCCAAGTCATGTAGTCACCATAGTCATGATTGCCTAAAATGGAGTAAATACCCAAGGGCGCCTTCAGCTTTTTGAAAGTATCCATCCAAGGCTCCATTTCTTTCGATTGGTTGTTTACCAAATCGCCTGTAAATAGTATTAAATCTGATTCTTGTGCATTGATAAGATCCACTCCATATTCTATTTTTTCTTTATTATCAAAACTCCCAGAATGGATATCTGAAATCTGGGTGATGGTAAAACCATCAAATTCCACAGGCAGGTCATCAAATTCAAGAGTGTGCTTTAAGACACGATAGCGGTATTTACCGAAAAAAATACCATGGAGCACGCCTACAAAAGGGATAGCAGATAATACTAAGGCGGCTTGGCTTATAAATTTCCTTCGATCAGACATAAAGTTGCCTTCCCCGTTTCCGGTGACGGATTGAAAAACACCAGCGACTAAGCGCAGTACATCTTCTCCAAACATTATACTGAGGATAATAAGTTTTGGAAGCAGTGAAAGCACCAGTAGCGAAATAAGTCTTCCAAAGTTTTGGGTTGGACTGACACGACTGAAGGCAAGAAAGCCGTAGATCACAAACAGGTATATAAAAACGGAAAAAATCCAAAAACTAATCTTAATCCAAGTTTGGTCACGGAATAGCGTCTTAAAAGCTTGGTAGGAATACCAGTCAATAAGCGAAAGGAAAAGTACGAAGAGAAGCACACGAATTAATGTTGAAATCACTGGCGAAGGGGGTTTTAGAGCTATGAAAATTAAATAACAGTTAGTAAATACCTTTCCTAAATTAATGAAGATTAAAGTTACACCTCGCCTGCGACACAATACCCCATTAGGTTAAGAATGTATTTACGGCTTTTTTTAGTAAGGATTTGGGAATCATCACTACTTCAAATATACCCAAACCTTTTATTATCAGAGATTTCAATCATTTTGATCTTAATTCCAACATTCTTTTTTGAAAGTCGCTTCACTGGTATTTTTAGTCTTTGAAAAACTATTTTTTAAATTTGGTAAATTTTTTTTCCAAACAAGAAATACCACAAGTCAGAAGATTATCCTGAATACTAGGAGATTAATTAAATAATGGCTAAATGTTATGTTGATTGTCAATAATCTCCTTAGTTAGATGCCTTTTGAGGATTCGTGCCTTTGGGACACTTTCCCATAAGCGGCTATTAAATCTTAAATAATACCGAAATAGTTTTTTACTTCATATTAGTTTGACCGGGGGAATTAAATGAATTCATGTAGACCTGCTCGCTAGGTAACAGTAGTACTTGGAGATAATCAGAAATTATCTCGCTTTTTTTAAGGATAAGTGACGAAAACAATAACTACAAACAAATCAGCTATGGACTTCCTTAGACAAATCAAGCGATTGCAGTTATTCAAAAAATTGGTTAAAGTGAAACGCACTGGAAGTCAGTAGGAATTGGTAAAGCGGCTTGGGGTGAGCAGAGCGAAGTTGTATTTGATGCTGGATGAGTTAAGAGATGAGGGGGTAGAAATCAAGTTTTTCAAGCGATTAAATTCCTTTGTTTACGAGAACTGTGCGGGCGTTTCGGTGACATTTTCGTTGAAGGTGTTAGAGGGTTAGAGTCAAATGAGATCAGAAATATTTCTGCAGGAAAAATGTTGAATTATTTCCCAGCGTCTATTATTTTAGACGGAAGTATTATTTCTTTAGGATATGATCAGGCACCAAGGTCCATACTAGCTACCGGATTTTAACAGCACTGCGATGTGGTATCCTGAATCCTGATAAAGATCGTGGAAGCGAGTAAATTCTTAGAAAAATGGAAAATTTTAAATAGTTGATTTTTAGAAGGTTCAGTAGGTTGATGGTATTTGCCACGGCTTGTATTTTGAGATTTTTTGGGTAAATCTTTTCAGTACTTCACCCTTTTTTAGTTATAAGTACTATTGGGAAATGGATTGTGTACTTTGGTCTTTTTTTTATTGCGATTGCTTTGCTGATTGGGAGCTTATCCGTTTGGCGTGACGGATGGATTACCGAAGGTGAAAACTATCCGAATTTTTCAGTCATGGCTATGGCTTGTGTGGTAATTTCTCAGCTTATTTTAATTATCGGAGAAGAATTTAAAGTCAAAAATTCCAAAAACATAAAACGATCAGCAAGCGCAAATTATAGCATCATAGTTTTCTTATTGCGGTGGCTTTGCTTGTTGGGGGTTTGTCTATTTGGAATACTGGTCTGATCCCTGAAGGTAAAAATTATCCAAATCTCACAGCTTTAGCAATGTTATTTGTGCTGTTAGGTCAATTGGCTCAACTCAAGGCACTAAAAGCAATGAGGGATAAGATGTGAAGGTCTGTAAATCCTATTTTACCGTTAAAACAAATTCCAACAGAAAAATGCTCATTTTAATTCTATGAAAAGAATGTTCCGAATTATTCTTATTCCAGAAACAAAAGGAGGATTTACTGTGACTGTCCCTTCACTTCCCGGTTGTATCACATAGGGCAAAATAATCGTTGAAGCTAAGAAAATGGCTTTTGAGGCTATTTTGATTTATCTGGAGGATTTGATAGCGAGCGGGGAGGAAATCCCCAATGACATGAATAGTCTAGAATTATCGCTAATAGTAGCCTGAAAGATCCAATTTTACTGTTTTTTTAATCCTAAAGACCTTCCGTTTTGTTAAATTATGAAAAGTTTGACATCCAAAGATTTAATAAAAATACCAGAGGCAAATGGCTTTCCCCTTCAGAGGAGTAAGGGTAGCCACCAACTTTTTAAACATGCCAATGGACGGAGAACAATTGTCCCCATGCATACAAAGGATCTTATAATAGGGACTTTGCTAACAATTCTTAAACAAGGAGGACTTTCTAAAGACGATATTTGAGTCAGCCATTAAAGTTTAATTTTCAATTCTTTTTCCTGTACCGTATTGGCTTATGACAGGTGTGATTTTCTGGGGTATAGTGGCGTTTTTCTGGGAGCGGATAAGGGAGAGAAGGAAGAAATGGGATAGTAAATGATTTTTAACAATTGATTTTATACTACTTAAAATATTGAAATTGACATAGTTGTAAGATATTGTATTACCAATACACGATATCTTGTATTGGTAATACATACTTTTATTTTACAAACCAATCGAGATATTCAGGAAGCCTTGTTCCCAAATAATAGGGCAGGTTCAAAAGCCGATAAGGTTTGCCAGCAGGAGTCAGGGTATCCTCGGTCCTCAGCTCACCACCATAGATCCGCACCGCAAAACCATGATCGCAGGCATCTACAAATTGATGGAGGGAACGAAGCGATCCTGTGGCCCCTGATTTGATTTCCACCGGGATGGCTAGACCCTGAAAAGGGATCACCAAATCCACTTCTGCACTGGACTGCTTTTTCTCGCGTACCCAGAAATTGGGTTTCTGATCCGTCAAATGTGTCGTGGAAATCAATTCTTGGGTGACCAAATGTGGAATTAGCGCTCCTTTGTAGGCTTGACTTAAATCTTCCATAGCGAGCATTTGCCCTTGAATGCCCAAGGAATAATTTACCAATCCGGTATCCAGAAATTGTAGACGGGGTGATTTTTTCAGATCAGATTGAAGTGGAGGTATTAAATCTGTTGTCGGATAGATCAACCGCATTATTTTGGCATCCTCCAGGATTCGGAATGATTCGCCGATTTCTCGTGATCGATAATTGGAGTTGCCAAATCCTTGGAACTTAACTCGCTGATCTAAGGCTAAATGTGCTGAATTCATCAGATGTCGGATGATTTTTCGCTCATTGCTGCTGCTGCTGTACTTTTCTATATCTGATTTATACGTGCTCCAAATGCTTTCGTAGATTGGAGGAAGATCCGCAAGATTATTTCTATCCAAATCCGTTTTAATAATCTCAGGCATTCCACCTATAATGGCATAGCGATGAAATAGCTCCATCAAGACCTTATGTGCAAATGGTTTTATTGGAACTTGTGTGAATTGCTCTAAAGCGGCTTTTTGCCCTATTGCATCAAGATACTCTGGGAAATTCATTGGGTAGAGATACAGGAATTCAACCCTTCCTACCGGGAAACTCTTGACTTCTTTCAGGGCAAACTCCAGTAATGATCCTGCTGCAATCACAGGCATTTCGGGAATTTCTTCGTAAAAATATCGAAGCAACTGGACTGCTTTTGGAGACTCTTGAATTTCGTCTAGAAAAAGTAAGATTTTGGAAGGATCAGCATTTGATTGATTCTTGCTTACCAAGAGGGCTTCAACTATTGTTTTTACATCATCAAAATCCTCAAAATAGGACCTGTCCGATGGTTTTTCAAGATTCAATAAGATCGCATTCGGGAAGGTTTTTGCAAATTGTCTTACCAAAGTTGTCTTGCCTACCTGTCTAGCTCCTCGGATGATAAGTGGTTTCCTTTTCTTATTCGACTTCCAGGATTCTAGTATATTAAATAGCTGTCTATTAAAGCTCATTTCGAATTCTATTTGTCACAAAGTAAGGGCATAATTTCAAATTATTTGTAACAAAATAAGGGTAAATAATTTAAATATTGTCATAAAGTAAGGGCAAATTTTCACAAATCTTGTATCAAAGTCAGGGTAGATTTATTTAAAGCCTCAGAAATTGCGTTACATATCCCCCTAATTCCCCAACTTCTCAAGCTACTTTCAACTCCCTTTTTTGTTTCTGTGCGCTTAATTATTTTGCCTTAAAGCCTATTGACCCATGAGACAGCTACTCCTGCGGCCCGGAGCTGAAGAACTTACGTATGAGATTCGTAGAATTGTCAAAAAAGCACGCCAAGTGGAAGCTTTAGGCTATTCCATGACTTGGGAAACTATTGGCCATCCCATCCAAAAGCATAACCATGTCCCCGATTGGATGAAAGGTGTCATTGCAGACTTGCTCAAGGAAGATAAAACTTACGGCTATGCGGATTCGAAAGGTGTGCTGGAAACTCGGTAATTTCTAGCCGAATTGAACAACAAACAAAATAGTGCCCAGATCACGGCAGAGGATATTTTGTTTTTCAACGGCTTGGGAGATGCCATTGCCAAGTTGTATTAGTTTTTGATCCCAACCGCACGAATTATCGGCCCTTCTCCGGCTTACTCTACGCACAGTTCGGCCGAGGCGGCACATGCCAATACTGCACCGATCACTTACAAGCTTGATCTCGACATTCAGTGATTTCCGGATATGGAAGATCTTTATTTGAAGGTCAAATACAATCCCGCTATCGTTGGAATCCTGCTTATCAATCCGGACAACCCAACTGGAATGGTCTACCCTAAAGAGGTTTTGGAAGGATTTATGAAGATTGCTGAAGAGTTTAATCTGCTGCTCATTGTCGATGAGATCTACCAAAATATCACTTATAACGGCATCACCTCGGTACCATTTTCGGAAGTAATCGGAGATCGACCGGCGATTTCACTGAAAGGTATTTCAAAAGAGTTTCCTTGGCCTGGAGCTCGCTGTGGCTGGATGGAGTTTTACAATCGAGAGTCTTCGCAGGAGTTTTCCAAGTTTTGCCAGACGCTAGAAAATGCTAAAATGATTGAGGTTTGTGCTACGATTTTGCCACAACTGGCCATCCCAAAGATTATGACCCACCCCGAGTATCATTCCTGTCGTCAAAAAGCCAATGCTGCGATTGGGAAGCGAAGCGATTGGATGGCTGAGATTTTGGGAGACATTCCCGGCATCAAATTCAACCCAACGCAAGGAGCATTTTACAATACCATCGTTTTTGATGAGTCCCTGCTGACTCCAACTCAGTCACTTTCCATCGAAGATCCAAAACTTCAAGCCTTGCTGGATACTTGGCTAGTCGGTTCCGAAATGCCCTTGGATAAGCGATTTGTATATTATTTATTAGCTGCGGAGCAAATATGTGTCGTACCTATTTCTTCATTCTGCTCCGATCTTCGAGGCTTTCGAGTTACTCTTTTGGAAGAAAAAGAGGAGGTATTTAAAGATACATTCCGAAGGCTGGGGAAGGCGATTGGCAGTTATTTGAAGTCTTCTGAAGTGAAGTGATCAGTTTTTAGTCGCAGTGATCAGTTTGTCAGATGTAGCATTTAGAACTGCTAAATTAATTAGCGTGTAGTCTAAATCTTTAGACAAATTTATTTCGTGGAAACTCCAAATTTGGAAGGATTCAAGATCATGTAGTTGATCAGTCTTCCTACTTCTTCTGATTTTTGGATGAGTTCCAAATTGGTTTCGTTGTTTATGTATTCACATGCATGGGCAAAGTCCAGCCAAACGCTAGTTTCACTGTTTTCCATGTCAGCATCGCTAAGCTTTGACTTGAAATGTGCTATATATGCTCGTTTTCTGTATGACTCAGCTATGTATGCACACACAGATCTACTTGACCTTCTTATCTGATCAGTTAAAAAATACCTTTCTTCTTTGGGGAATTGCTTAGAAATGTGGAAAATTTTCATAGCTAATTCGAATGCTTTTTTGTAAGCTAAGAGATCTTTGAAGTCCATGTTTTTTAAAGTTTACAGTGAAAAATTGATTTTGTTAATTGGTTATATGTATCAGCTTTCATAACAATACGGATGGAAAATCTTAAGATAGAATGCTGAAAGCAGGATTAATCCACTTCGTTATGACAACCAAAAAACTAAGCGTATTAGCCAACTGGTACCATTGCGAATTATCACATTCTACTGAATACTTTTACGAGCTTTCAATTGCGACTGATCACTGTGACTGAATACTGGCTACAGATTACTAATTATCGTGTACTCTCGTCTTAACCTTCGGATTTCGCTCCAATTTTTCCTCTTCGGTCATTCCCTCGGATAGTTTGGAAAGATCCGGCTGGCCTGCATTGATCCATGCTGTATACCAAAAATCAGCAATCATTTTGATGGATTTTTTCATTTGTCGCTGTACTTGGCCATTAAGCGCAATCGCATAAGCTTCGGTGAATTCTCGGGAATACACGCGAACTGTCAGTCCGTTTCGCTCCTCATAACTGTATTTTTGATCTTCTGGAAAAGCCAAAGACAATTCCCTCTCTACACGAAGCACGGAATCAACTTGCGAATGAGCCTCCGCCACAGCATCCCAAATCGCTTGTTGTGGCTTTTCCACATAGTCCGATTTTCCAACCCAAAGCGCATAGTCGGCGGCCTGAAGTTCCGGAATTCGACTTTCCCAAAACCCATGAATTCCATTTTGACCAGTCAGCTGACCATTATAATTCTTTGTGGTGTGGAGCGGCACATTCAGATCTCCCAGGTAATGTCCCAAATCCGCGGAAAGCCTTAAAATCACAGCCTTATTTTTATTTTCAAATGCTTTGGTCAGGCTTACAAAAGCCAAATATGCTGACCAAGGTCCGATTCCATTAGCCCGAAGTGAATCTTCCGAAATTTTTTCAATCGCCTCATTCCAATAAATTGGTAAGAAAAGCAAGGCGCTATCTCCATAATGATCCAGATCGATGTAGTGTTTTTCAGCTTCACCTTCCACAGCATATCTTCTTCGGTCTGGGTTGACTGCTTTTTCCGTGATGAATTGTATTTCTGACTTATACAAACCAATCAGTTCTGGGGGAAGCGAAAAAACAGCCATTCGATTGATCAATGAATGTGCGTAAAAACCCCAAGGAGTAGTTGGCTCCAAAATAAAAATTGATGGAATCAGCCAGAATATAAAAGTTGCCATGACTAAAAATAATCAAATCCCCGTTCTGATATGCTCTGATTTTAGGACTGTTTTTTAGTGATAGAAATAAAAAATTAGCAAAGATTACCGGGTCTTATAATAAAGGTTTCTTAGGAATGTTTAAAAATCTTTTGGCATACTTAATAAATTCAGATAACTTTGCACTCCGCTTCGGGATTAGAAGGACATAAAGAAATTTTATTTAATATCAGGTATGGCAAATCACAAATCAGCTCTAAAGAGAATTCGTGCTAACGAAGCAAAGCGTTTGAGAAACAGATATCAAGCGAAAACGACTCGTACTTTCATCAAAAGGCTGAAAGCTACCACTGACAAGGTAGAAGCATCTGAACTTTACAAGAAAGTAGCTTCGATGTTGGATAAGCTAGCTAAGAAGAACGTGATTCACAAGAACAACGCAAGTAACAAGAAATCAAGATTGGCAAAGGTCGTAGCGGCACTAGCTTAATTTTTAGATTCAAATTATTTAAAACTCTGCTAGTCAGGGTTTTTTTTGTGCCTATTTGTTGGTAGCTTTTATCTAAACTTTTTGAGAGCGACTATGAATACATTCACCTCTATCAAAATCTCTGAGCTTGCTGAAGCAGATCGTCCGCGTGAAAAGCTTCTGCTGAAAGGCAAATCAGTACTTTCAGATGCTGAATTAATTGCTATTCTGATCGGATCGGGTACGCCTTCAATGAGTGCAGTAGATCTTTCTAGGCATATTCTTTCGTCTGTAAATCATGATTTGGCCAATCTTGCCAGACTATCCATCCAAGATTTAAAGAAATTCAAGGGAATAGGTGAAGTAAAAGCAATTTCAATCGTTGCTGCCATGGAACTCGGTAGGAGACGAAAGGATTCCGAACCTCAAGTCAAACCGAAAATTACCTGTTCTAGAGATATTTATGAACTGATGAAGCCAGAACTGTTTGATGAGCAAGTCGAACATTTTTACCTGCTTTTGCTCTCTCGCTCCAACCAAGTGTTAAGGAAACATTTGGTCTCACAAGGTGGAACTGCTGGAACTGTAGTGGATACTAAAGTGGTTTTCAAAGTGGCCTTGGAACATTTGGCTCAATCCATCATTCTGGTTCATAATCATCCAAGCGGTAACCTGAAACCTTCAGAGCAAGACAAAAGATTAACGGAGCGAATGGTAAAAATCGGGCGAGAATTGGATTTACCAGTCTTAGATCATGTGATCTTTACAGATCATGGCTACTTTAGCTTCGCCGATGATGGCATCCTTTGAGTTATGAAAAAGAATACAATTATTACCCTACTTGTCTCCGTGGTAGTCGCGGTAGCTTTTTTTTACACGCTGACCGCTACGGAGAGTCCGGAAGATTACATTGAGAAGATCGAGGCAGAGCGTGAGCGGCAATTTAAATTTATCCGATTCAACATCGGATCTCCGCTTACAGATTCACAAAAGCGAGAATTTAAGGAGCTGAGTTTTTTTCCAATCGAACCAACTTATCGAGTTAAAGCCAGAATGATCCCGGTAGAAAATCTGAAAGTTCGTGAAGTCCCCTTGACTGATGGTTCAAGAGAGAAGTACATCGAGCATAGTTACGCGGAGTTTGAGCTTGGAGGGAATGTAAATCGTCTGCTTTTGCTCCAATCCATAGACGAAGCCGACAAGCGAAACTTCTTTTTAGCATTTGCAGATCAGACCAGCGCAGGAGAAACTTACGGTGGAGGTCGGTATATCAATGCGCGACAAGATGGAAAAAACAGTATCACGCTCGATTTTAACTTGGCTTATAATCCCTATTGCGCATACAATCCAGATTATGCCTGCCCACTGCCACCGAAGGAAAATCTACTTCCTATACCGATCCTAGCTGGGGAGAAAAATTATACTAAATAGTCAAAAATCAGTATTGATATAAGATCAAGTCATTTTTAAGTTTGAAATTTAAATGAGTATTCGCTTTGTTGCACGTTCCGCAATAAGTCGAAACTTTAATTTGAAATTGGTTCAAACTCTCACTTTCTCAAAGGGGGTAGAGAGGGATTTAAAAGAAATAAATCAGCATTAGATTTGGTAGTATGCAGGATTTTGGATGCCCGTAGAAATTTATTATAAAATACTAGTTATCAATATATTCTGTCGGTTCAACATGGAATAACTGACAGGTCGCTGTCCAGGATTTATTTTCAGTCAGTTCCTTGTGTTCCCGCTCAGGCTTGTGCCAATTAGTCCTAAATTTAATTCCTATGAGATTCAAGTTTTGTCGCGAGGGCTTGCTTCGTAGTTTTTACCAATCGAGATAATTTATTTGGTTCTAAATCATTCAAACCAGTTCAATTTATTTTAAAGACAGGAAAGATGAAAAATTTAATTGTTGTAGCCTTAATTCTAATATCACTTTCTTGTACGGAAAGAGAATTAATAACTATTGAAACAGAAATACTTACTCCTGAAAAAGTGCTTGATGAGTTCGGTGATGGAGTTTTTTTTACAAGTATTTCGATGACTTCTGATGATAAAAATATTTTTGTTGTCAGTAAGAATCCAGCCTCACTTTTTATCTTGGACAAGAATTTTACACTTCAAAAATTAATCGAACGAAGAGGTGATGGTCCTGATGATCTCAAATATCCCACCCAATTGGTTAAGACAAAACATGGTCTGATGATTGAGGATCTAGGAAGTTATAAGATCAGTATTCTGGATCCGCAATCAGGAGATTATCTAAGTGAGATAAAGATTCCTGAGCCGGTAAGTCAATGGAATTTCTTTTTCGACGGGGAAGAAAGTCTTTACTTCTCGATGAAAGGACATGAAAGTGATTCTTCCTCGGTATTAAAAATAAATACCAAAGGTGAAGTGGTAGGAAAGTTTGGATTTTTCATGCCCCAAAAACAGGGAGATTTCAATCGTCAGGCTCGGATGATTCAACCTTTTGGAAGTGACAAACTCATGCTTATAGGAATAAACTTGCCTTTTATAGATATTTTGACTTCCGAAGGTGAAAAAGTAGCAACTCACCGATGGGATCGTTTTGAGCCTTTAAAAAGAGCTTTGGATTCTTTAGAGCATGATTTTAATGAACCTGGCATAGAAAGAAATCCAAAGGAGATAAAACATATAATAATTGATGCGCAATATGTGGATGGGAAATTATATGTTTCTTTTACAGACAGGATTGGAATGAACCGAAGTAAAGCTCGCCACTTATTGGAATTTGAACTAACTGAGAAATCTTTAGCGCTTCAACGGGTATTTAGATTTGAAACTGGAACTCCAGACGATAATCTTCATCCGAATGCTTTTCACGTTGATAAAAAAGCGGGGAAAATTTATGCACAGGGTCTAATTACCAAGCAACTTTATGTGTTTGATTTACCGGATTAATTATTTTTACTTAATTAGACTTAGATAGACTTTGCCTGCCAACTGCCTATTAGAGAAAAGTTACTTCTGATTCCGATCTTGGCCGGCGAGAAAAATTACGGGAAATAGCCTCTCTGCCTAAGCCAATTCTCTTAAATTTGTAAGCAGATCAAAGCAGGGTTTTCGGACCATTTTTAATTCACCTCTAGTCGAATCGACAGATTCCCCTTTTGAAATACCTATGAAAATCTCAATCAATCGATTAAAAAAATATATAGCTCTTACCGAAAGCCCGGAAGAAATCGCAGCATTACTGACCAAATCAGGTCTGGAAGTGGAAGACATCGAGGCTTATGAATCCATTAAAGGCGGCCTTGAAGGTATTGTGATCGGAAAGATCTTAACTTGCGTCAAGCATCCCGATGCTGACAAGCTGAGTCTAACTAGGGTTGATATTGGGTTAGAAGAACTTTCACAAATTGTCTGTGGTGCACCAAATGTTGCCAAAGGGCAAAAAGTCTTGGTGGCCACTGTTGGCGCTACACTTTACCCAACAGATGGGGATTCTTTTCAAATCAAAAAAGCAAAAATCAGAGGTCAAGCTTCCGAGGGGATGATCTGTGCCGAAGATGAATTGGGTTTGGGAAAAAGTCACGACGGAATCATGGTCTTGGATACTGATCTACCCAATGGAACACCGGCTTCAAAGTTCATCGAAGTAGGCCAAGATCATATTTTGGAAATTGGATTGACTCCAAACCGTGCAGATGCTGCGTCACATTTAGGAGTAGCTCGAGATTTGAAAGCCTTGCTCCACAAGGAGCTATGTATTGACACAGTGACTGATCTAAAGACTGAAATCCAAGGTCCTAAAATCACTGTCGAAGTAGAGAACTCAACTGACTGTCCGCGCTATGCGGGAATTGTCTTAACAGATCTGAAAGTTGGCCCTTCTCCCCAATGGCTTCAGGATTTTTTGAAATCATTGGACTTGGAGCCAATAAATAATGTGGTGGATATCACCAATTTCATTCTACATGATCTTGGCCAGCCACTTCATGCCTTCGACGCAGATCGAATTTCGGAAGGGAAAATTATCATTGGAAAAAGTCCAAAAGGAACAATTTTCAAGACCTTGGATGAAAAAGATCGGAAGCTATCCGGAGAAGAACTGATGATCAAGGATCCGAAAGGCGGACTTTGTATTGCAGGTGTTTTCGGCGGCGCAGGTTCTGGAGTTTCAGACCAAACGACTTCTATTTTCCTCGAATCGGCTTATTTCTCTCCGGATATCATCCGAAAAGGTGCGCAGTTTCATGGATTGAAAACGGACGCATCTTTCCGCTTTGAGCGGGGTACTGATCCGAATATGCCAGTTTATGCGTTGAAAAAGGCAGTTTCTCTTCTTCAGGAAATTGCAGGAGCCAAAATAGGCTCTGAAATAATTGATTTGTATCCAAACCCAGTTGAAGATTTTCAAATTGAAGTTTCCTATGGGCATATCAATCGTCTCATCGGAAAGAAAATAGCGCCGACGGAAGTCAAAAGAATTCTGGAAAGTCTTGAAATCAAGGTTACCAATGAAACTGAAACTGGATTTACCGCAATTGCAAAGCCTTATCGTGTCGATGTGACTCGGGAAGCAGATGTGATCGAAGAGATCCTTCGGATTCATGGCTTTGAGCAGGTGGTATTAGCGGAAAATCTCAATACTGACTACCTCGCCGAGCATCCAGTGAAGGATTTGAACAAGTTGCAGTTTAAGCTTTCTCAGATTTTGGCAGGTCAAGGCTACTTGGAGATGATTACAAACAGTCTCACCAAATCTACCTATGCGGAGAAGTCAGGCTTTTTAGATACAGCTCAATCTGTCAAAATTTTCAACCGATTGAGTGAAGATTTAGATGTGATGCGTCAGTCTTTGTTGTATTCTGGATTGGAAGTGTTGTCGCGAAATATCAATAGAAGACAGACGGATTTGAAATATTTTGAATTCGGCACAGTTTATAACAAAGTAGAAAGTGGGTATACTGAAAGCAGAAGACTGGCAATTTTCCTTTCGGGGAAGAAAACTGCAGAAAGTTGGATTGAACCTTCAAAGAATTTTGCTTTTTCGGATCTCTATGCCACGATAGAAAATATTCTCCTAACTCTTAATATCGACCTTGGTGAAGTAAATATGGTCGAAAGCGCACCTTTCGAATATGCCTTACAGTTGAAGTTGGGTGATAAGGTTCTCGGTGAAATTGGTTTGGTAGAAGACAAGTCACTGAAACTTGCTGGAGTTCGTCAGGAAGTATGGTTTGCAGATATGAACTGGGATTTGCTTTGCAAAAAAGCCGCTGGGTTAAAAAAGTATCAGGAGATTTCAAAATTCCCTGAGGTAAGAAGAGATCTTTCATTGGTAGTCAGTAGGTCTGTTTCCTATGATCAAGTGAAGAAAGTAGCTTTGAAATCAGGCGGAAGACTGTTACAACGCCTCGGAGTATTCGATGTCTATCAAGGAGATAAAATTGATGCTGGAAAGAAAGCCTATGCATTAAGTTTTCACCTTCAGGATCAGGAAAATACACTTACGGATAAAGTAATTGATAAAACAATGAGTAAATTAATTCACGCGTTTGAAAACGAAGTAGGCGCATTGATCCGTACATAGAAATGATTCAAGAGGAACTGCAAAAACTGCAAAAACTGGCGATTCAGGCTAGTGAAAAATTATCAGAATTGATAGAAGAGAATCAACAATTGAAGATGAACTTGGTCAATGTAAATCAATCATTGGTCGAAAAAGAGCAGGAAATTGAGCATTTTAAAAATAGGATTAAAATTAGTAATATTGTAGAGAACGGACCGGTGAGTCCAAGAGATTCGACCGAAATGAGTGAATTAATTAATAATTATATACAGGAAATCGACCATTTGATCAGCTATTTATCAGATTGATATGCAAACACTAGCCATCAAAATTAAGATAGGAGATCGGGAATATCCCATGCGCGTGAAGATTGAGTACGAATCTAAAATCAGGTATGCCGGCAAGTTGATCAATGAAAAATTGGGAAAATATAAAGATGAATTTGGACTGGATGATACCCAAGATTTATTAGCAATGGCTGCGTTTGACTGCATGATGGAGTACTTAGAGATCAAAGAAGTAAAAGCTGTGGATAGCGAACAGATAAAATCCAGTATTTCTCATATCAGTATGCTTTTGGAAAAAGCATTGTAATTATTACCACTTATTTCTTAGACTTTTCGGACTCTCACTAGGTGACAAAACTAAAAAAAACCTATGGGAGACATACTATATATTGTCCTGGCAGCCTTAATTGGTACTGGCGCGGGAGCTGTGATTGCAGGTGCATTCATCAAAAACAAGAATGCAAAGCTGGAGGAAGAGACAAGGGAAAAGGTTAAATCTATGCTTCGTGAGGCTGAGGTCAATGCTGAATCGATCAAGAAAGAGCGTATCCTAGAATCGAAAGAAAAATATCTGAAGCTGAAATCAGAATTTGATGAGGAGATGAATTCCAAGAAGAACATCATCATCACCAATGAGAATAAAGTAAAGCAGCGCGAGCAGCAAGTATTAAAAGAGCTAGAACAAGTAAAGCGAAAAGAGGCAGAATTAGACGGTAAAAAAGAAAATCTAATAGCTCAACTCCATTCTGTCCAAGTAAAAAAAGAAGAGCTTGATCGGGTTATTAATCAACGAATCGCTGATTTGGAAAAAGTAGCAAACCAATCTCGGGAGGAAGCACGAGAAGAATTAGTCAAAATGCTCACCGAAGAGGCGAACTCAAAGGCTTCTTCTTATATCAAAGATATTCTTGATGAGGCTAAATTAACTGCAACTAAGCAGGCTAAGAAAATTGTATTGGATACCATACAACGGACAGCTACAGAGCATGCCGTGGAAAACTGTGTGTCCGTGTTCAGTATTGAAAGCGATGACATCAAAGGAAAAATTATCGGTAGAGAAGGAAGAAATATCCGAGCACTGGAAGCTGCCACTGGTGTTGAAATTGTCGTAGACGATACTCCAGAAGCTATAATTATTTCTGGATTCGATCCCATTAGAAGAGAAATAGCAAGACTTTCGCTTCACAGATTGGTACAGGATGGACGAATCCACCCTGCTCGAATCGAAGAAGTCGTAGCCAAAACTGAGAAAAATATTGAAGAAGAGATCATCGAAATCGGTGAGCGAACCTGTATTGACCTTGGTATTCATGGTCTTCACCCTGAGCTGATTCGAATGGTAGGCCGTATGAGGTATCGATCTTCTTATGGCCAGAATCTATTGCAGCACTCCAGGGAAGTGGCCAAGCTTTGTGCTACCATGGCAGCAGAAATGGGTCTAAATGCCAAACTGGCCAAGCGGGCAGGACTCCTTCATGATATTGGAAAAGTATGGCACGAAGAGCAAGAACTCCCCCATGCAATACTGGGAATGGAACTGGCGAAGCGCTACAAAGAGCATCCTGAGATCTGCAATGCGATTGGAGCTCACCATGACGAAATCGAGATGACTACGATGATCTCTCCAATTATTCAGGCCTGTGATGCTATTTCCGGGGCGCGACCGGGTGCTAGAAGAGAAGTGATGGATAGCTACATCAAGCGTTTGAAGGATTTGGAAGAATTGGCTTTGAGCTTTGAGGGGGTGAACAAATGCTTTGCAATGCAGGCAGGTCGTGAATTGAGAGTACTCGTAGATGCTGATAATGTAGATGATGTTACAGCAGGGAAGCTTTCCTTCGATATCTCTCAAAAGATCGAAAAAGAAATGCAATACCCAGGACAGATTAAAATCACAGTAATCCGTGAAATGCGAGCTGTGAATTACGCAAGATAATTTTCTGATTACAAACATTATGGATGGCAGTCACCTTTAAGTTTCTGCCATTTTTTTTATGATACAGCAAGCAAAATATTTCAGTCGTTTGAATTGGTGGTTTCAGGAGGCTAAGGCTAAAATCTATCCAAGAAAGCTAAGTAAGGAGGATATTCGAATTCTAGATCGTTCATTTCCTTATTTCAAAAATCTCACACCTAGCCATCGTGAGGAGTTCAAGCAGAAGCTATCCCAGATTCTCTCAGTAAAGAAATTTATGGGTAGAGGGGGGATCAAGGAAATTAGTCCAGAGATGGAAATTTTGATTGGAGCCACAATTGTGATGGTGACTTTTGGTTGGAAGCGAATTCGGCTTTCTCATTTTAGTAAAATCCTGATTTATCCCAATGCCTATTATAGCTCGATCACCAAGCGCTATCATCGAGGCGAAGTGAATCCAAAATATGGGATTATAGTTGTCTCGTGGTCTTGTTTCATAGATGGGATGAAAGATAGTCATGATGGGATAAATCTTGGGATTCATGAGATCGCACATGCACTCAAATTAGAAAATCAGATTTATTACAATGAAGAAAGTGAGTTCTTCGACCCCGAAGCGTGGAATGCATATGAGCAATGGGTTTCTCCTGAAATGGCTAAAATTGCCACTGGAAATGGCTCGTTCTTAAGAGACGCTGCAAGCATTAATGAGCATGAGTTTTTTGCCGTGGCTCTGGAGAATTTCTTCGAACGTCCAATAGCCTTTTTTGAATATCATCCAGCGCTATATGTGGCATTGGTTCAGCTACTACGTCAAGATCCTAGGGTTTGGATGAGCTGAGGACTTGTTGAATACGCTTCTCCAACTCGGTGATCAATCCCTCATAGCTTGCTAAATTTTTCCCCCAAAGACTTTCATTGGTACAAATTTCCTCCAAGGTTTCAGTTAGGGTTGGATTTTTCCAAGCGGAAGAAAAAAAAGAAATAATTGCAGGATCATCAGTTAAGGGAAGAGTTTCCTCTTTGAAATTTCCCTTATAGAAAAGAAGCAGCGCAGCAAAGCCCAAAGTCAGGTTTTGAGGCCAAATCTGATTTTTCTCACAATAAGAAAGCAAAGAAGGGAGCACTCGAACTTTGAATTTTGAGATGCTATTTAAAGCAATTGATTTCAACTCATGTCGGATAAATGGATTTGCAAAACGCTCCAGGACATCATTCGCAAAAGCTTTTAATTTGGCTTCGTCAAAGTCCAAACTTGGGATGATTTCCTCAAAAATTGCCTTGCTTAAAAAATCGCCTATTCCCGGGTCTTCAACCGCTTCCCTTACCGTTCGGAAGCCATGGAGGTAGGCGTAAGGAACCAGGGTGGTATGTGCTCCATTTAGAATTCGAACTTTCATGGTCCGATAAGGAGTAAGATCTGTTACAAACTTCACATTTAAGCCCGCTTGATCAAGTGGAAATCTTTCTTGGACTACTTGAGGGCCCTGAATCGCCCAAAAATGATACGGTTCGACCATGACAGCCAACGCATCCCTGTAGCCTAATTTTTCTGAAATCTCCTCCATTTCTGTCTTGGGATAGCCTGGCACAATCCGGTCGACAAGCGTGTCGCAGAAGGAATTATGAGCTGAAATCCATTGGTTGAATTCTTGGGGTAGATTCCATTTTTCCGCATAGGCAAGAATACAAGATTTTAGCTGATGCCCATTTTTTTCAATCAATTCGCAAGGCAGAAAAATTAAACCTTTGTCAGGATCTCCTTGAAAATGTTTGAATCGACGAAAGAGTAATGCCGTGAGTTTCCCTGGAAATGTTTTTGAAATAGCCTCGATTGGAAGATCTTCGGAATCAAATCGGATGCCTGACTCAGTAGTGTTGGAGATCATAAATTCCAAATCCGGATTCTCCCCGAGCTTCAAATAAGATTCATAATCTTCAAAAATGGAAGTCACACGTTCGACACAAGAGATTAATGTAGCTCGATCGATCAATTCACCCTTACTTTGACCCCGTTCGATGACATGAAATAATCCATCTTGCTTTCCAATTTGATCGTCCACCTCGGTACTGTGGATTTGTACTACCTCAATTTTCCCTTTAAATACTCCTTTCGCATTTGCTACTTCGACCATCCAGTCAGCGAATCCCCTCAGGAAATTTCCATAGCCAAATTGTAGGATATTTACGGGGAAAGAGTCGGATGGAGAAGCGGTTCTTTGAAGCGGTTTCATAGATGTTAGATCAGAAATTTAAATTCTTTGAGTAGTTTGGGATCAAGGATAGTTAAAAGTAGGATTTGTCATGGAATTCTGTGAAAGCTTTTTACAATTCTTCACTAGTGTTGAGACCTGAATTTCCCTATTGCTATTGAACTATGAGACTTGAATACTTTGCTTTGAATGTATCCGATGATCCGGCAATGTCTCTTTGGTATGAAACCTGCCTTGGCCTCAGTATAGTCAAAAAGATGAACGAATCACCCTTTACGACTTTCTTGGTGGATGATGGTGGCACCATCATGCTTGAAATTTATACTAATCCAAAAGGTGAAACGCTAGATTTTACTAATCTTCACTCATTAGCGATCCATTTGGCACTCGTTTCAGCGGATCCAAATGCAGATAGAAATCGATTGGTAGAGGCAGGAGCAAAGGTAGTCTCTGATGAAGTTTTGCCCGATGGATCACGTCTGATTATGCTACGGGATCCTTGGGGTATTTCATTTCAACTTTGTAGGCGAGCAAAATCCATGTTGAAATCAACCTAAATTGGAGTTTATGCAAGAGTTGAGAATCCCATTTGAGAATCTAGTTACCACACTTACCGCCTGCCTAATCAAGCAAGGGTTTGAGCAGGATCGAGCAATTCGCTGTGCGAGCTTATTTGCTCAAGCTGACCGGGATGGGGTACATTCCCATGGAGTGAATCGCTTTTTTCTTTTTTTGGATTTCATCAAAAAGGGTTTTGTCATTCCTCAAAATGATCCAGAACTGATTGCCCAAATTGCAATGATGGAGCGCTACGATGGTCGATCCGGACCAGGAAATCTAAACGCTGAATTTGCAATGGATCGAGCTATCAAGCTGGCAAAGTCCTTTGGGATGAGTGCGATAACTCTGATGAATACGAACCACTGGATGCGAGCCGGGAATTTTGGCTGGCAGGCTGCAGATGCAGGCTGCATCGGAATTTGCTTTACCAATACCATTGCCAATATGCCAACTTGGGGAGGAAGTGAGCCCAAACTTGGAAATAACCCTTTGGTAATCGCTATTCCTCGAAGTTCGGGTCATGTGGTACTGGATATGGCAATGTCTCAATTTGCCTATGGGAAAATGGAAATTGCCAAGAAGAAAGGGGAGCAATTACCCTTTGATGGAGGATTTGACTCAGATGGGAATTTGACAAAATCACCTGAGGAAATTCTCTTATCTCATCTGGCGCTACCTACAGGAATGTGGAAAGGAGCCGGGCTCTCGCTTATGTTAGACCTACTCGTCACTGTCCTTTCTGGAGGGGATTCTACAATGGAAGTTGGAAAGGATGGGACAGAGAAGGGGCTTTCGCAAGTGTTTATTTGTTTTGACCCAGTAAAATTAAATTTGACTGATTGGATGGAGTCCAAAATAGATTCAATCATTGCAGATTTGAAATCCTCATCCGTATTTGAAAACAAGTCAGTTCGCTATCCCGGTGAGCAGGTACTTCAGATTAGAGAATCGAATTTGAACTCAGGAATTCCCATCAATACTGAGCTTTGGGATAAACTTTTAACGCTTTCAACATCATGAAAAAAGTCGGAATTATAGGAACTGGTGCCATAGCTGGTATTCATGCTGCTGCCATTAAGGCAATAAAAGATGCGGAGTTGGTAGCAGTTTGCAGTAGTTCTTCAGATCGTGCAAAGGAAGCTGAAGCGAAATTTGGAGTCAAGGCCTATTCAGATGTTCAAGCATTTTTGACTCATCCCGACCTTGATGTAATCTGTATCTGTACGGCAAGCGGTCGGCATTTGGAGCCGGCATTAGCTGCTGCAAAAGCTGGAAAGCACCTCATCATTGAGAAGCCAATCGAAGTGACACTAGCCCGAGCGGATCAATTGATTAAAGCTTGCCAAGTTCATGGAGTGAAGCTAGCGGTGATTTTCCAAAATCGCTTTTCTTCAGATTATCAACAATTGAAATCCGCAGTGGAGGCCGATTTATTCGGAAAGCTTTTGATGGGTAATGCCTATGTGAATTGGTTTCGAAATGAAGAATATTACAGTAAAAGTGATTGGAAAGGGACCATTGAGGTAGATGGTGGCGGTGCTTTGATCAATCAGGGGATTCATACGATCGATCTTTTACTGGATTTGATGGGAGAAGTTTCATCCCTTTTTGGACAAGTGAAAACTACTTACCATCAGATTGAGGGCGAGGATCTGGGCGTAGCGATAGTTAATTTCAAAAATGGAGCAATAGGAAATATTACTTCCGCAACCGCATTGTATCCAGGCTTGCCAGAGCGAATCGAAATCTTTGGCTCAAAGGGAAGCGCCATCTTAGCAGGCGGTAAAATCACTCATTGGGAAGTCAAGGGTTCGGAGACAAAGCTTGAGGAAAGTAGGGTTTTCAGTTCCTCTGGGGCTGCTGATCCAATGGCTATAAGTGGAATCCTTCATCAGTTACAGTGGGCTGAGTTTATTGATAGCCTAGAAAATGGAGGAGAATATTCAGTGGATGGCACTGTAGCACGGAAGTCACTTGAATTGATTCGAGGAATATATCACTCATCCAAAAGGCAGTCAATTGTGAACTTCCCTTTTCAAGAATAGACTTTAGCTAAAATAGCGTACGTGTATTTTTATATTGTTACGGAATCGTTTTCAGGTCTTGGATTTCCCCCTTTTTTTAACTTGAGGATTTTAAAAAGACCTTCATTTAAACTTAATGGCAGTTTTATAGCGATCCAATAATTAAAGGGAAAACCAAAATCCCTTTTCCACTTCCTGATCTCAAGGTGTAAAAAGCCACTAGCCATAATTGATTTTGAAAATGGGCGAGATCAAAGCATCTTTAATATTAAGATGGTGTCAGTCTCAGCCTATTCCCGCAAAGTAGAAATAGGCTAAGACTATAGCTCAGTTCACTAAAACCAATGAAAAAATCCCTTCTTTTTACCCTTACTATACTCCTGATAGGACTGCTTCCTTTTTCCTGTGGCAGTCCACTAAATTTCAAAATGATTAAAATGGGCCATGCGCAGGTCACTAACCATCCGGTGCATGAGGCGATGCTTTTTCTTGCCAAGCGATTGGAAGAGAAATCCGATGGGAAGCTGCGAATGAAAGTATTTCCAAATCAACAGTTGGGCTCGGAACGGGAGCTATTGGAACTCCTGCAAATAGGGAGCTTGGAAATGACTAAAGTTTCAGCCGCCGCATTGGAAGGATTTGCTCCTACGATGTCTGTCTTCGGGTTACCTTATTTATTTCGTGATGATGCGCATCAGAAAAAGGTGTTGGAAGGGCCTATCGGAAAGCAACTACTGCTAGCCGGTGAAAAATATTGGTTGCGAGGACTGACTTATTATGATGCTGGCAAACGAAGTTTTTATACCAAGGATACCTCAGTAGTGACTCCTGCTGATCTTTCAGGAAAGAAAGTTCGGGTGATGGAAAGTATTACCGCTTCCAATATGGTGAAAGCGATGGGTGGCTCGCCAACTCCTGTGTCCTACGGTGAATTGTACACCGCTCTCCAGCAAGGAATCGTAGATGCTGCAGAAAACAATCCACCTAGTTTGTATACCTCAAAACATTACGAAGTCTGCAAATTTTACAGCTTGGATGAGCATGCGGCCTTGCCAGACGTGGTCATTGTCAGTACTAAAGTTTGGGAGTCACTGACTTCTCAGGAGCAGCAGTGGCTTCAGGAAGCAGCTGATGAATCGGCAACTTATCAATATGAGCTTTGGGCAGCTTCAACTGCCGAATCAATGCGGGAATTGGAAAAGGCAGGTGTGACTATTACTTATCCAGATAAAGCCCCTTTCCGCGAAGCTGTCAAAGGGATTTACGAACAGTTAGCGATCGATCAACCTGAAATCTATAAAATCGCAATGGCGATTCAAGCAGTTAATTGACCCAAAATAATAACAAGCCCATGTTTTCACTCGAGACCAAATCCAAATTGGATCACTTTATTTCCACTATGCTGGTCGCATTGATGGCCCTGATGGTGATCAACGTGACTTGGCAAGTCGTATCCAGGTATGTTTTTCAAGATCCAAGTTCGTTCACAGATGAGCTGGCGAGGTATATGCTGATTTGGTTAGGAATGCTTGGCTCGGCCTACGTGGCAGGCAAGAAGGAACATCTTGCGATTGATATTTTGTTGACCAGTTTGAGTTCGAGAAATCAAATGAAACTCATGCTTATCATAGATGCTTGCGTCTTGGTTTTTGCATTGACAATTATGCTTATCGGCGGGTCCAATCTGGTGTACATCACTTTTATTTTAGGACAAAAATCAGCGGCGCTTCAAATACCGCTTGCCTATGTTTATGGCATTATTCCGTTTAGTGGCTTGCTGGTGATTTATTACCAGCTCGTAGCAATGTCTCAATCGATTATAGCCATTAAAACCAGCCACTGATGGAGATCTTACCGATATTGATTCTTGTTATTTCATTTATATTTTTCCTGGGAATTGGTGTTCCCGTAGCTTGGAGTTTAGGTTTATCGAGCATGTTGACTTTGATGGTGACCGTTGCGAGTATGCCTGCAATCACCACAGTAGCTCAGCGGATGGGAACGGGCTTAGATAGTTTCTCTTTATTGGCCATTCCTTTTTTCATATTAGCTGGCGAGTTGATGAATCGTGGAGGTATTGCAAATCGATTGATTGAATTTGCGAAAGCACTTACCGGTAGACTTCCAGGTGGATTACTGCATGTAAATGTGGTTGCTGCTATGCTCATGGGGGCAATCGCCGGATCTGCGGTGGCAGCGGCTTCTTCCATGGGAGGAATTTTAGGAAAGCGAATGGAAAAGGAAGGTTATCCGAAAGAGCTCGGAGCTGCGGTGAATATTACCGCATCGACCACAGGTTTAATTATCCCGCCTTCCAATGTGCTGATCGTGTATTCCTTAGCATCAGGAGGCGTTTCAGTTGCGGCGCTATTCGTTGCAGGTTATCTGCCGGGTTTATTGGTAGGGCTTTTCTTGATGATCACTGCGGCCATTATGGTCAAAATCAAAAAGCTTCCGTCTGGTGAGCCTTCCTCGATAAAGTTGGTTTTAAGAACCTTCTGGGATGCCGTTCCAAGTTTATTTTTGTTGGTAGTAGTGATTGGGGGAATAATCGGTGGAGTTTTTACTGCAACTGAAGCCTCGGCGATTGCGGTCGTTTATAGTTTGATTTTATCCTTGATCTATCGTGAAATTGGGGTTAAAGATCTTCCGGCGGTATTGCTCAAATCTTCAGAGACCACTGCTGTGGTGATGCTCTTGATAGCGACTTCGATGGCTATGTCTTGGGTGATGTCGAGTGAGGAGATTCCTCAAAATATAAGCAATGCCATGCTTTCCTTGAGTGACAACATTGTGGTGATCTTAATCATGATCAATGTGCTTCTGCTGTTTGTCGGAATCTTTATGGATATGACTCCAGCAGTTTTGATTTTTACCCCGATTTTCCTTCCTGTTGTGACAGCCTTAGGAGTAGATCCAGTCCACTTTGGAATTATGATGGTGTTGAATCTTTGTATCGGATTGTGCACACCTCCAGTTGGATCAATTCTCTTTATTGGGGTGGGCATTGCCAATACCACGATTCAGAAAGTCATCAAACCACTCTTACCTTTCTTCCTTGCGATGGTTTTGGCTTTGATTCTGATCATGTTATTTCCGGAGATTTCACTTTGGTTGCCAAGGTTCTTTGGACTGTAAGTTTGCTCGTTGAAAGGTAAAAAACCGGTGGAGTCCTTAAAGTCGGTTTTTTTTGTTTTAGTTTGATTTGACCTTAATCTTAATATTTTCGTAAATTGAGTTAAGAATTTTTGTCTTAAAAAACTACATCATGGACTCAATTATAATAAATCCAAAAAATGAAAAGGAGTTCAAATTTATTTCTGATCTATTGGAAAAACTTGGAGTAACTAGTAAAGTGCTCTCAGCTGAGGAAAAAGAGGATTTAGGCCTTTCTTTTTTAATGGCAAACTCCAATAGAGTTGAAGAAGTGCCTCGAGAAGAAATAATTAAGAAACTTCAGGAATGAAAGTGATTTTTCTTAAATCCTTTTTTAAGGATCTTGAAAGAATTTCTGACAGAAAAGATAAAGATGCAATTCTAAAAATGATTCATTCATGTGAAGAGGTCAACTCTTTATCAGAGATAAATGCAGTTAAAAAGCTTTCAGGTTTTAATAATGCCTACAGAATTAGAGTAAGAAATTTCAGAGTTGGTATTTTTTTAGAAGGAAATGAGATAGTTCTAGCAAGAGTGGCCCATAGAAAAGACGTCTACAAAATCTTCCCCTAAAACAAAAATAGCACCGAGTCGAAACCAGATGCTGTCCAAAATAAAGCTGTTGTAATTTCTGAAATAGAGCTAGGATTCTAATCCCTTTTGGAAGCAGGAAAGTACTCAGTCTAACTAGATTATCGATAACGCAACTAGCCGATAGTTATGTTTATTTTTCAGTGACGACAAACCAAGGGATTTCAAGTTTGCCATTTCTTAAAAGTATATTCACTTCGTCATTAACTTCAATTTTGTTGTATAATCCGCTGTCTATTCTGACTTCGTCAACTTCGCTTTGCTGATCCCAAGTTGAAAGTTCCAAGTAGTGTGAAGTTGATCTTCTTCCTGAACTTATTCTTTTACCAAGAACTTTAGCTTTGAAATACTCAGGATCGGAATTGTCATAGTAACAGTTAATAAATATCACTGACCCAAAGCTATATGCAAATAAGAATAGGGCTAAAGCTAAAACGGTTAAGTAATCGATTTTCTTCTTAAATCTGAATTCCTTCTGTTTTATTAGAATTGCGAATAAAAATGTCAGTGTAATTATGATTGTGATCAGCCAAACATTTGAATAGTCAAAAATATAGAAGTCTAAAATTGCTCTAAGCATAAGTACAAGAGAAAGGGATATAAATGCATTACTTATGCGAATCAAGGGTCTAAACTGTTGTTAAATCCTAATTTAAATCGTTGATTATGAGTAAAATAAGTGATAAATAATTTGTTTAAAGCCTTGGAAATCAGTATCTCAAAGAAGATATCTACTTCA
>Ga0222709_1000019_pt1 | contig 84191 bp, 75 predicted proteins | sample AntAcemetage1692_FD_179822 | JGI IMG/M metagenome (GOLD analysis project Ga0222709, IMG submission 179822) | Saline water microbial communities from Ace Lake, Antarctica - #1692 | ecosystem: Environmental > Aquatic > Non-marine Saline and Alkaline > Saline | place: Antarctica: Ace Lake...
ATTTGTCCGTAACTTTCGATAAAGTTGTTCATTTGTATTTAGATGATTGCTAGTCAAATAAATATACGGCTTTTAGTAGCCAAAATGAACAGCTTTTTTCAATATTCTACAAATGCACCACGAGTAACTAAAGGTAACTTTGTAAGGTTGACTTGAGGCATTTATACTGTCCGTGTTTCACGTTTTGACTACCGTTGAAGTAACTTTTAATTTCATTAAGACTCCCCTCTGCAAAATAATTCTTAATTTTGCCGCTGTTTTAAAAATGGCAAACAAATAAGATTGCATGAATTATAACCTTTCAATGATCCCTGAGCGTTCCGTAAAACCCCGCAATGCGGGATTAACTATGGTAATGGATAAGGGGTTGAGCGTTCGAGAAATAGAAGACCTACTTTCTACATCTGCTGATTATATCGACATCGTTAAATTTGGTTGGGCAACGTCCTACGTTACCCCCAACATCGAAGATAAAGTCAAAATCTACCAAGACGCCGGTATACCCGTTTATTTTGGTGGCACACTGTTTGAAGCCTTTGTGGTTAGAAACCAGTTTGAAGACTACATGCGGATGATGGATAAATTCAACCTACAGATGTGCGAAGTTTCTGATGGTTCCATCACGTTACCACACGACGCAAAGTGCGAATATATCAGACGTTTAGCCGCCCGGGGAGGAAAAGTACTTTCTGAGGTAGGTTCAAAAGATGCCGAAAAGATTTTTGCTCCCTATAAATGGATCGAACTTATGTCTGCCGAATTAGAAGCCGGTGCCTGGAAAGTAATCGGAGAAGCTCGTGAAGGTGGAAATATTGGTTTGTATCGCAGCAGCGGTGAAGTACGACAAGGACTTGTTGACGAAATTATTCACGCAATTGATGCTGAAAATATCATTTGGGAAGCTCCCCAAAAATCACAGCAGGTGTATTTTGTAAAGTTAGTAGGTTCAGACGTAAACCTTGGTAACATTGCTCCAAACGAAGTTATTCCGCTCGAGACAATCCGCTTAGGACTACGTGGTGATACATTTGATACCTTTTTGCCCGAAGAGGAAAAGAAGAATTTTAAACTTGGAAAATACTACGAAGACGATCGTATCCGTCACAACAACCGTAGCTAATTTCAATTAACTATTTGCAGTAAACAATTACCTTAGTTTTATGTCAGAATACCTCCGTTAGTTCGGAAACGACTTGCTGACCAATTTACTCTTTGACCAACCGATTTACTGACCAAACCAAATGGAAATAATACACTTCCTACTCGACTTCCTGAAAGATCCGCTTGCGGTACTTGAAGGTTTCCTAAACGACTACGATACCCTTACTTACGCCATCCTATTTACCATAATTTTTGTGGAAACGGGTTTCATCGTAATGCCCCTTTTACCCGGCGATTCCTTACTATTTGCCGTTGGTCTTTTAGCTGCTACAACCGGCAAACTTGCGATTACCATCACGATTCCGTTAATGATCTTAGCAGCTTTACTGGGAGATAATGTCAATTACTTTATTGGAAGTAAATTCAGTGCGTTTATCAAATCAAAAGATAAAATCCTGTTTTTGAAACGTGAATACATTACGCAAACAGAAGAGTTTTACCTAAAGCACGGCGGGAAAGCCGTGATTCTAGCTCGTTTTATGCCGATTATCCGCACAATTGCTCCTTTTGTAGCGGGTGCAGGTAGCATGAAATACCCAAAATATATCCTCTACTGCGTACTTGGTGCCACCTTATGGGTTACTTCCATTACGTTACTTGGTTACTTCTTGGGCACAAACGAATGGGTGAAAGTCAACTTTGAAAAAGTAGTCTTAGGAATCGTGTTCTTATCCATCGCTCCCATGATTATTGGAATTATAAAGGCTAAGTTCTTTCCAAAAACTGCCACATAATTATGAACCGCTACGGACTTATAGGTTTTCCGCTGACTCACTCTTTTTCTAAAAAGTATTTCACCGAGAAATTCGACCAACTAAATATCTCTGCTTCGAACTGTTACGAACTTTTCGAAATGGAAGATTATACTCAAGTTTCCGATTTAATCGCTAAGTATCCTGACCTGAAAGGCTTGAACGTCACAATTCCACACAAGCAGAACATTCAGCAAATTCTACACGAAATTGATTCCGCCGCTCAGCGTATTGGAGCAGTGAACGTAATCAAAATATCTGATGGAAAACTGACTGGATATAATTCCGATCATTACGGTTTTAAGCGTTCGCTGAAAGAGGTAATGAAGTCATCGGGAAAGAAGCCGAAGAAGGCGTTGATTCTTGGAAACGGCGGAGCCGCGAAAGCCGTAAAAGTAGCGTTAGAAGACATGGGAATTGCGTATCTAACGGTTTCCCGTTCGCCTTCCGGCAAATCAATTAATTATCAGGAAGCCGCCGAATTGGTTAATTCTCACAAACTCATTGTTAATACAACCCCCTTGGGCACTTTCCCAAAAACGGATGCTTGTCCTGACCTTCCCTACGAGAATTTAACGGCAGATCATATTCTTTACGACTTGGTTTATAACCCCGCCGAAACGCTTTTCATGAAACACGGGGCACAAAAAAAGGCAACCGTATTAAACGGTTACCGAATGTTGGTTTTACAAGCAGAGAAGTCCTGGGAAATCTGGAACAGTTAACAAAATATAGTAAGCCGACATCTAAAGTCAACTATCCGACCTACTATTGTTTAATAATTTTAACCTCCCGTTCCCGCTCAATCTTTTGTGTTTCCGTAATTCCGTAAGTAGTAGAAGGTTTCTGAATAGGCTCTACTCCCATCTTTTTGAGTGATAGCTCTGCCATCTTGATAGCCGTGTTTACGCTTTCATCTTTTAAACCTTCTGACATTGCCAGGTGATATAATTTAACTGATTTTTGCAGCATCGCTACCGTTTGGAGGTCGGTTCGTTGCCGATGGGCAAAACGCATCAAATCTTCAGCTTGCTTTAAAGTCAATCGCGGAATTTCTCCGCGGTTCGGGTCTTCTGGGTTTATGATAACCAGCTCTTTTAGGTTTGCTTTTGCCAAATCATACTGGCGGAACGCCCGGTAGTTTTCAAATTTCCTTTTAAGATATAAGGCCCTCGAACTATTTTTTATTTGAGACGTAACTTCGTAGTTATCAGAAAACTCACTCGTCTTTGCCACATTCCGATACTCAAAAAAAGCATCCCAGTAACGTCCTATCTTGAAATAATCGTTTGCGTCTGCTAACATGTACTGAGCCGGAGATTGAGCAAATGCCACCACAGGAAGAAGTAAAAGCCATAACTGACGAACTATAAATTTTCTTATGGATTTCATATAAATGTTTGAAGTGTAAAATTAAAGAACCAATCTATTTTTAGGCAACTTACGAATAAAAGCAGGGAATAGATTCCGACCATGAAAAGCATTCTAAACCTATGATTAAATTGACATTGTCGTTGATTTTAACGTACTTTTGAATAACCGTATTATGATATAATAACTAAAAAATATTCCCATAAATGAAAAAGTTCGTACTATTATGTTTGTTCGCTTTCATAGCCACTACTAATAACGCTCAGAAGTACAGAAAAGTACCTGAATCAAAGTTCACAGTTCCGCAAGCGAATGCTCATTTGCAGTTTTTAGCCTCTGATGCTCTTCTTGGTCGTAAAACGGGTGAACAAGGTAATCTGATTGCTGCCAGATACATAGCCGAACAATTCCGTAAATTTGGTGTAAAGCCGGTAAACGGCGACGACTATTTTCAGGAAGTTCCTTTTGAACGAACCGCCCCTTCATCTTTAGGTACAATTTCTACTGACGCCGATACCCTACATGTGGGAGAAGACTTTGTAGTGATGTCTGGTGGAGGCATCGGACTTGCTAACAATGAGGTAGTATACGTGGGCTACGGCTGGGTAGACGAAGCCAAAGGATACGATGATTACGAAGATATTGATGTGAAGGGTAAAGTTGTTATTGCTCAGGTAGGAACGCCCGATTCCAAGACTCCGCAAGAAGTATTTTCAGCAATGGCTGCCAAACGTAAGTTTGCGAACAAGCGGGGGGCCGCGGCTTTTATCGAAATTTATAACCTTCAAATTCCGTGGAAAACAGTCATGAATTTCTTCGGAAAACCAAGTTTACGTTTGGAAGAAACCGAAGTGAAAAGCAGCGATATTTTACACCTTTGGGTAAACGCCGAGCCCGGAAAAGCATTGGCAAAAAATAAGATTACTGAGCTCAATTTGAACGTGGGACAAAAGGAAAGCCAAAGTATTATGTCGCAAAACGTTGTGGGAATTATTGAAGGGACTGATCCAACACTCAAGAGTGAGTATATTGTACTTACAGCTCATTTCGACCACATTGGTCACGGAAGTCAAAGCGGGCGTGTCACACCCGAAGACAGTATTTTTAACGGTGCACGCGACAATGCCTTCGGAACAACCGCCGTTCTTACCGCCGCCGAAGCATTTAGTCATAAGCCGACCAAGCGTTCTATCTTACTCATTGCTTACACGGGAGAAGAAATTGGCTTGCTGGGAAGCAAATATTATTCCGAACACCCACTCGTACCCTTGAATAAGTGTGTTTTCAACCTCAATTGCGACGGAGCTGGTTACGACACAAAAGAACAGGTTTCAGTTATTGGTTTGAGCCGTACTTCCGCTAAAGACCACATCGTGAAAGCCGCCGAAGCACTCGGCTTAACCGCCACGGATGATCCCGCTCCCGAGCAAAATTTATTTGACCGTTCGGATAATGTAAGTTTGGCAAAAATGGGAATTCCGTCACCAAATTATGCTCCGGGAATGACTTCGTTCAGCGAAGAAATTTACAAATATTACCATCAGGTAACAGACAACCCAGAAAATATCGACCCAGAATATCTATTGAAGTATTGTCAATCTTATACTTACGCCGCCCGCCTTATCGCCAATGACAAAAATCAGCCAACGTGGGTCTCGGAAGATAAATACGAGAAAGCTTATAATGAGTTGTACGGGGAATAAACGTGGAACCATTCGTAAACGAAATAATACTATTCCTACACTCACAAAAACAATCCGTCGAGGTAAACCCGACGGATTGTTTCGTTACGGATTATGATTTCCTGCTTATCAGAGAACAGCAATTAATAATCATAATTCATTATTTATCAGTAAGTTACGAAGTAGTACCTTCTGATTTACCGAAAGATTTTAGGGTAATTCATTTGTGGGAAGATGTTTGGAAAACTTCGGATGCAATTATAAAGTCTCGGTTATTATCAGCGATTGGAAAGAGCGTTCGGTTGCCGGGAAGAGTAACACAAGTTCGGCGAATTGATAAACCCACCGCAGATTCTTTTTTAACCGAACATCACCTGCAAGGCAGCCCGAAAGCGAAATTTAAGTACGGACTTTTTCTTCCGAAAAATTACTATCGCTTAGTCAAAGACAAAACATTAATAGATGAAAACGCAGACGAAATACTCGTAGCAGTTGCTACTTTTGCCGCTCCAAAAACTTATTACCGAAACGATGAAAAATCACGTTCAATCGAACTGATTCGCTTTACAAATCACTCAGCATTTACGATTATCGGAGGAGTGAATAAGTTGTTGAAGTTCCTCGAAAAAGAACAGCAACCCGATGATATTATGACGTACGTTGACGCTGATTGGTCAGACGGGAAAGCGTTTAAAAAATTGGGTTTTGAACGCATCGAAAAAATCGAACCGATTACGTTTTACGTCCACAAAATTACGCACGAAAGGCACAAATACCTACCTGAAAGCGAAACAGCGGATAATTACGCAAAAGTTTGTAATTCAGGAAGTTGGAAAATGATAAGAAAAATTGATGCAATACATCGTCTACAAAGTGAAAGAAGCTAGCTAAACTTTACTTTCCACAGAGAGCAAAAACGTATTCGTTCAGTTTGATATACGCTTCGTCTCCCGCTTCTTTTGCAAGTACCATTGACTTTTCTGCATTCGGCAACGCCACCGCACAGTTATTCATCTTCGCGGCAATACGAGCCACTAATTGATACGTCCAGTATTCTTGCTCTTTTGCAATTACTTGCGTTGCCCACGTCAGGGCCTGCGGTAGGTTATAATCGTTTTGAAAATAGTAATCAGCCGAAGTAAAAAGCGTCTCAGTTGTTACCTCGACCTTAGCGGTTTCCGCCAAAATTTCACTCATAATATGGCTTTTCACGTCGTGTTCAATCGAGAATTTCACGCCCGTTTTTTCCCACGAAATCATCACGTAAGCTTTTGTTGGAGTAAATTCTGTAAACTCAATCGTCAGGTATTCCTGTAAATAATTGAGTTCGAGTGGTTGTACGTCAAAACTGATTACGTCTTTTGATTTATCGTACTCGTAGGCTCCCCATTGATCAGCGTCGCGGTTGATGATGACTTTCCATGACTCTTTTCCAGGAATAGTATAAATGCCGTACGAACCCGTTTTCAATTCCGCCCCGTTTATCTTTATTGGGGCGTCAAACGTGATGGATGTAATTTTGTTCGCACCCGTTCGCCATACTTTTTGAAAGGGAACGAGGTTGCCAAAAATTGCCCGACCCTTCATAGCAGGACGACTATAATTTACCGTAACATGTGCAAGACCCAAATCCTGAGAAATTATTGCCGACGGACTCATCGGTGGAGTTTTTATCTGAGCATTTACCGTGAATAAAATGCTGAACGAAAAGAATGCAGGTAAAACATATTTCATTACTTCGTCCGGTCAATAGTGAATTGAATCAGGTTTTCGAGTGATTGTCGGTACGTGTTTTCGGGAAAATTATAAAGAATCTTTTTCGCTTCGGCTACGTAACGCAACATTGCTTCGTTGGTGTACTCAATTCCGCCAGATTGCTTCACGAAAGCAATTACCTCTTTCACCTTTGCGGGTTTATGAGATTCATTTTTGACTATATTAATAATCCGTCTTTTTTCAAGCCACGAAGATTTGTTTAGGGCGTAAATAAGTGGCAAGGTCATCTTTTTTTCTTTGATGTCAATACCCGTGGGTTTACCAATCTGTTCGTCACCGTAGTCAAAAAGGTCATCTTTTATCTGGAATGCCATCCCGATTTTCTCCCCTAATAAACGGGCTCTTTCCACAATTTCGTCGCTTACTTTGACGGAAGCAGCTCCCACTGCACAGCAAGAAGCGATTAATGAAGCCGTTTTTTGCCGGATAACTTCAAAATAAATATCTTCGGTTATATCAAGTTTACGGGCTTTCTCAATCTGAAGCAACTCGCCTTCGCTCATTTCTTTAACGGCATTGTTCACGATTTCCATCAACTGGTAATCTTTGTGCTTCAACCCCAAGTCAAGGCTTTTTGTCAGCAGGAAGTCACCGACTAGTACAGCAATTTTGTTTTTCCACAACGCATTTATAGAAAAGAAGCCACGACGGTAGTTGGAATCGTCTACCACATCGTCATGAACTAAGGATGCTGTGTGAATAAGTTCTATTAAGGTAGCTCCACGGTGGGTTTTATCTTGAATTTGACCCAAAGAACCAGCGGTCAAAAATACAAACATCGGGCGAATTTGCTTTCCCTTCCGGTGTACGATATACTTCATTATCTGATCAAGGAGCATCACGTCTGTCTTCATTGACTGACGGAACTTCTGCTCAAACAATTTCATCTCTTCGGCAACAGGTGCCTGAATATCTTCTATGGAAATTGGCATTAAAGGATCAATAACCGGGCTTTGATAGTTCACTCTGTTTACAAATATACAAGTTTAAAAAACATAACACGAACTAATAGCTTTAAGTTGTTTAGAAAGACCAACAAACGCACTTTATTGATTCAACCAAGGCTTTACATCCGCTCGGGCACGTTGACTCCTAATAACTTCATTCCCTTTTTAAGCGTATCAGCTACGACTTTTATCAGCGTCAAACGCATAAGTTTTACTTCTTCTTTTTCTTCGTTCATTACGGTTAATTCACCGTAGAATGAGTTAAACGTCTTTGCTAAATCATAACAATAGTTTGCTATTAACGAAGGAGCGTATTCCTCAGCAGCTTTTGACAAAATGGTTTGATAATCGGTTAATAGTTTCACTAGTTCTACTTCGATTGGAGCGAAAGCATCGACTGTTACCTTTTCAGGAACGTTTAAATTCTGCTCAACGGCTTTGCGGAGAATCGAGCGAATACGGGCGTGAGTATATTGAATAAACGGACCCGTATTTCCTTGAAAATCAATGGATTCTTTCGGGTCGAAAAGCATTCTCTTCTTAGGTTCTACTTTTAACAGAAAGTATTTCAAAGCTCCCAAGCCAAGCATTTCAAAAAGATCATTGGCTTCTTTTTCTGAGAAGTTATCAATTTTGCCCCGTTCGCGGGTTGTTTCTTCCGCGGTGGTAATCATTTCAGAAACCAAGTCATCGGCATCAACAACCGTTCCTTCACGAGATTTCATTTTACCCGAAGGTAAATCCACCATCCCGTAACTCAAGTGATAGCAGCCATCGGCGTAACTCCGACCCAGTTTTTTCATGATATTGAACAAGACTTTGAAGTGGTAATCCTGTTCGTTCCCGACTACCCAAACGGATTTATCATTCTGGAAATCTTCAAACTTTTTATCCGTTGTCCCCAAGTCCTGAGTGATATAGACCGATGTGCCGTCGCCGCGTAAAACGAGTTTGTGGTCAAGACCTTCTTCTGTTAAATCAATCCAAACGCTGTTGTCTTCTTTTTTATAGAAAACACCTTTTTCGAGTCCGCTTTCAATCAAGTCTTTCCCCAACAAGTAGGTTTCAGATTCATAGTAAATTTTATCAAACTCAACGCCTATTTTATTGTACGTTTCATTGAAACCAACAAAAACCCAGGCGTTCATTTTTTTCCAGAGTTCCATTACTTCGGAATCGCTTTCCTCCCATTTTACGAGCATTTCCTGCGTAGCGTGCATGAGCGGGGCTTTCTTTTTTGCAAGCTCTTCGGTCATTCCTCCCGCTACCAACTCCGCAATTTCTGCTTTGTAGGCTTTATCAAATGCTACGTAATATTTGCCCGCCAAATGATCGCCTTTGATACCGCTACTTTCGGGCGTTTCGCCGTTTCCGAAGCGTTGGTAAGCAATCATGGATTTACAGATATGTACACCCCGATCATTCACCAAGCAGGTTTTGACCGCTTCATTGCCGTTTGCTTTCAAAATTCGGGCGACAGCATCTCCCAAAAATATATTGCGTAAATGTCCTAAATGGAGCGGCTTGTTTGTGTTTGGTGAAGAGAATTCCACCATTACAGATTGTTTATTTTCGGTTGCTATAAGCTCAGGATTTTGCAGGAAGCTATTGAACGTATCAACCCAAACGCTTTCGTTCAATTCAATATTCAGAAAACCTTTTACTACGTTAAAACCAGCAACTGCTTCCACATTTTCGACCAAATAATTACCAATATTATCAGCAATTTCAACTGGGTTTTTACGCAACGATTTAACCAACGGAAACACCACGTAAGTAAAACTTCCCGCAAATTCTTTTCGGGTGGGTTGGAGCGTAATATCGTCGGTGGTATCGTAAATTGATTTGAGAGCTTCGTTTATAGCGGTAATAAGCGTTTCTTCGGTCTGCATGAAATGTCGTTTTGAAAATTAAGCTGCAAAATTACGAAATTGTGGTCAGAGGAAGATATTAGAAGTGAGATATTAGATAGTAGACTAACCAGTTCTTCGATAATTTTCAGAAAAACGATTTGTACTCAGATTGTTTTTGTTAGTTTTTGATTTGAAGTCAAACCGTTTCGTGGAAAAACTGTACCAATATCAAGCCAATCTTTTACGAATAATCACCAACGGGTTTGTTCGATATATGTATCATCAAGTCAACTGGAACGATTGCTTTGTGACCATAGGCGTGGGGAAAACAACGCTACTATTACAGTACTTAAAGTATGACTTAAAAGACACCTCGAAAAAGCTCTACGTAACATTAGATCATCCATATTTTACGACAATTCATTGTACGATTTGGCGGTCGAGTTTGACAAGTCAGGCTGAAAAACTCTTTTAGTCGACGAAGTTCACAAGTTAAAAAACTGGTCGAAACAATTGAAGATAATTTACGACGGATTTTCCAATTTACGGGTAATATTTACTTCTTCGTCTGCTCTGGATTTGTACCAAGGCGAAGCTGATCTAAGCCGCCGAGTACTTACCTATCAACTAAATGGGTTATCTTTTCGAGAGTATTTAAAGTTTAGCCAAAGTATTGATATTAAGTCATTTACTATCCATGGTATTATTGATAAGCATCAGGAAATAACAGAGGGTATAATTCAAAAAGTTCGTCCAATAGTACACTTCAAAGAGTACTTAAAAACTGGGTATTTCCCTTTCACAAAAGGACTGACCGTGGCAAGTTTAGCGAGCCGCTTATCAACAATTTTAGAGATCGTACTTACGGAAGATATGGCGTACGTTCAAGGTTATTCATCCGATGATTTTTTCAAATTGAAGAAACTGCTAGCGGTTATTTTTGAAACTGTTCCGTTTACAGTTAATGTCACCTCCATTGCTAACGATTTAGGCATCGGGCGAAATAAATTAAAGGAATATCTGCACGCCATTGAAAGTTCAGGGATTATCCGATTTCTGAACCGGAACGGAAAAGGAATTTCAACGTTGAAAAAGCCGGACAAGATTTACTTAGAGAACACTAACATTTCTTACGCTTTCCAACTAACGAAGATTTCCCGCCCATCACCACACAAACTGCAAGCCCATCCTAAACGTGGCACCATGCGGATTGACCTCCAAAGAGTTAAAGCTCATTTGAAAACCTTTCAGCCCCGCCTCGCCAAAAATCCCGATGCGGGGAGTTACCCGGTACGTAAAGCCCAAGCCGCCAAATAAGTAAAGACCCGATTCGCTTATTCTGACAGGTTCACTTAGTGAACCGATGTCTTTTTTCAGGTAGGTTGTTGGCGTTATTCCTTGTCTTAAACGAGCATAAGGGCGGAAATTACCTTTTTTTCGTAACGAAATTTGCTGGTCGAGGTAAATCGGTAAAAAACGCAAATTAGTTAAGACCCAATCGTTATCAAGGTGGTAATTATTAAACGAATATTCAACGCCACCACCCAACCTGAATTTTGGTGAAAAGCGGTAACCAACCCCGACATCAACACCGTGAAAGAAATTATCGTGGGTACTGTACATCTCTTGAAAACCAATTTCGTAAGAAATTCCACGCTGCCAAAGCGAATCGGCTAGAGTGGCGTAAGTTGACAACCGACAAAAGAATATAAGTGCGAACAGCGATAGAGTTTTCATAAACTACGAAGTACATTTTAAGAAACTGACCAATAAAAGTGGGCAAACGTACCCATAAAAACGTAGCCTTACTACGGCAATGCTGCGAAGCAACCATTCACAGAAACATAAGCTTGTGTGAATACTGCGGAGCAAACGCTAACTATATTCATATATTACTTGTAACCAGAATATTACGTAATAAAAAAATAGCACTTCATCATTCAACCCGTCACTTTTACCCGTCCCTCGTTTATATCTTTTAATCCGAATTTAATTCATCCTTAATGTAGAACGGAGGGGAAGGCATCAGTTTTGTCGAAAGAAAATAACTTTAGACAAATGAGAAATTGGTTGCTTACCCTTCAAGTTGTACTCCTCTTTTTGGTAAATACATTTGCCCAAACAGACACCCTACAACTTACCCTAAAACAAGCCGAAACGAACTTTATCCAATCAAATTTACAACTGATTGCCACCCGACTCGGCATATCCGAATACAAAGCATATGAGCTGCAAGCGGGGCTTCGGGTAAATCCAAACCTATACATTGAGCACATGCCTTACAATACGCAGGCGAGGAAAATAGGCGGATTAAACCAGAGTAATGCCGAACAAATAGTGCAGTTCCAGTATTTGATTCAGGTTGCCCAAAAGCGACAAAAAGCGGTTTCGTTGGCTCAAGCAACTACGCAACAAGCCGAAAACAGTTTCAAGGATTTTGTGCGAACGCTAAACTTTCAACTTCGAACTACCTTCTATGATCTGTACTACACTCAACGGTCTATTCAGGTCTATGACCAAGAAATAAATACGTTAAGGCAAACACTTAATGCCTATCAGGTGCAGTTTGAAAAAGGAAATGTACCGCTGAAAGACATTGCCAGACTGAAATCCTACCTGCTGAACCTTACGTCCGAACGGCAAGATTTTGTGGTAAACCAACTCGACAATCAACGTGATTTGGCTTTCCTAACCGGAGAAAGTCGGCAGGTTTATATCCAACCAGTAGTTGACCAAGTTGACATATCCGACGGAGTAAGCACCTTGAATTATCAGGATTTACTGACCGCGTCACTCGAAAACCGTTACGACTTGAAAATACTGCAAGGTCAGCAAGAAATAGAACAACGTAACCTTAGCTTACAACAAGCCAATCGCCGCCCCGACCTGACCATTCAGGGTATCTACGACCGGAACGCAGGATATGTGCCACATTACTTCGGGGTTGGAGTCAGTGCCAATTTACCCGTATTCAACAGAAATCAGGGTAATATCCAAGCCGCTAAAGTACGGATCCAAGAAGCCGATGCCTACACCAGAAATTTTGAGCTATTGCTCGAAAAAGAAGTCATGAACGCCCTCAATAAGGTCAACCAAGCAAACGAAGTTGCCAAAACGGTTGATTCAAAATTCAACGCTGATTTTGAAAACTTAATCCGTGGCGTAGTTGAGAATTATAAAAAGCAAAATATTTCGGTGGTAGAATTCATTGACTTCTTTGATTCCTACAAGCAGTCGTCGATTCAAAATATCAAAATAATAAACCAACGGCGGAATGCACGGGTAAACCTGAACTACGTGGTCGGGAAGGATATTTTGCCTTGACCGAAGCTGTTTTCAATCACAAGAAATAATAAACTCTTTTTACAAATAAGCCAATATCATGAAAAGTTCTCACAAACTCATTGCCAATTACCTGCTAGGGTTTTCGCTGATTGTTACCATCCTAACCGGGTGTAGCAACGATACCGCTTCTGACACTACTGTTTCCAAAAGCGATTCTACTAAAGCCGCCGCCGCATTTGCGAGTATAAAAACCGACACCATAAAAGTCCTTCCAATACGGGAAATCATTAACCTAACCGGAAAAGTAACCTTCAACCAAGACGAAGTAGTGAAAGTATTTCCGCTCGTTGGCGGTCACATCGAGGACGTTAGGGTAGAACTAGGAGATTACGTAAAGAAAGGGCAGGTATTAGCCGTTATTCGAAGTGGCGATTTAGTTGATTTACAGCAACAAGAAATTGCGGCGAGAAGTAGTTTATCCGTTGCCAAGAAGAACCTGCAAGTTTCGGAAGACATGACCAATTCGGGGCTTTCGTCGCAGAAAGAGCTTGTTGCTTCTAAAGAACAGGTCGAAACTTCAAAAGCGGAAGTGAACCGCGTGGCTCAACGCAAAAAAATACTTGGGGCATCGGGTAGCACGTACACTATAAAGGCACCCAATAGCGGGTTTATCGTGGAAAAAAATGCCGCTACGGGAATGGAATTACGAAGCGATGATCTCGAAAACCTATTCACGATCAGTAATCTGGACAAAGTTTGGATTATGGTAAACGTCTATGAATCTGATATTGCAAAGATACGTCTGGGGCAAGAAGCAAAAATCACGACTATCTCTTACCCTGATAAAGTTTACTCGGGAAAAATCGACAAGGTATTCAATACGCTCGACCCGCTAAACAAAACCGAAAAAGCACGTATCCAACTTCCTAATGCCGACTTCCAATTAAAACCCGAAATGTTTGCCAATATTATCGTAGAATACGGGGGCAACGAAACCGGCCTTGCCGTAAACAGCAAGGCGGTAATTTTTGACAATAACCAGAATTACGTCCTGATAAAATCGGGCAACGGGATCGCCGCAAAAGTTATCACGATTAATAAAGTAGTAGGCGATAAAACGTTTATAAAAAGCGGCTTAGATGCCGGGCAACTCGCCGTCGTCGAGAATCAACTTACGTTGTTCCAAACCCTCAAAAATTAAGTTAACCCTTTCCTTACAATGTGCAAAAAAAACGTGACGTACATCACGGGATTTTTTTAATGCGTTTTTAACTTCCTGTTAAATTCAGTCGCAGGTCGTAGGTTCAAATTTGAGTACTTAAAACAATACTCCAATTCTTATGAATAAGTTTATCAAAGGTATTCTGACCTTCTCTCTGAAGAACAAATATTTCGTATTTTTTGCTACGCTTCTCATTACCGTTGGTGGTTGGATTGCTGTACAAAATACGCCCATCGAAGCATTTCCCGACGTAACCAACACGCAGATTACTATTATCACGCAGTGGCCCGGAAGAAGTGCCGAGGAGGTAGAGAAATTTGTCTCGATTCCCATCGAAATTGGGCTGAACCCCGTTCAGAAGAAAACAGATATCCGCTCCACCACCGTTTTCGGTTTATCAGTCGTAAAAGTCATGTTTGAAGATGGCATTGATGATGTTTTCGCCCGTCAACAAATCAATAACCTCATTGGCTCGGTCAGCCTTCCTGAAAATGCCAATCCCGATATTCAACCGCCTTACGGCCCCACGGGCGAGATTTTCCGCTATACGCTCGAATCAAAGACCAAAACAGTCCGTGAATTGAAAACGATGCAGGATTGGGTGATTGACCGTCAGTTAAAAGGCGTACCCGGCGTTGCCGATGTGGTCAGTTTTGGGGGCGAAGTAAAGACCTACGAAATCAGCGTTGATCCTCACCTAATGGCAGATTATGACGTAAGTCCGCTGCAACTTTATCAGGCAGTTTCCAACTCCAACGTGAACGTGGGCGGGGATGTAATCGAAAAGAATAACGAAGCCTACGTGGTTAGAGGAATTGGTCTATTGAAAGACATTCACGACATCGAACGTATTATCATCAAAAACGTGAACGGTGTACCAATCACCGTGAAAAACGTAGCAACCGTGGTCGAATCTGCTTTGCCACGGCTCGGACAAGCCGGACGTGACAAACAGGACGATGCCTTGGAATGTATTGTAGTGATGCGGAAGGGCGAAAACCCCAGCGAGGTGATTACGAACGTAAAGGCAAAAATTGAAGAGTTGAACACAACTGTTTTGCCCAAAGACGTACAAATCAATACATTTTATAACCGCGAAACACTCATCCATTTCGCATCACGTACCGTTACGCACAACCTCATCGAAGGCATTATCTTCGTAACCTGCATCGTGTTTTTATTCATGGCCGACTGGAGGACAACCCTGACGGTTTCGATCGTTATTCCGCTCGCCTTACTATTCTCCTTTATTTGCCTCCGAATGCGGGGAATGTCCGCCAATTTACTCTCCATGGGAGCCATTGACTTTGGTATCATCGTGGACGGAGCGGTAGTGATGGTCGAAGGTATTTTTGTGGTGCTTGATCAACACGCACACAAAGTGGGCATGGAGAGGTTCAACAAATTATCCAAGCTAGGCATCATCCGAAAAACCGGAACGGAGATGGGAAAAGCTATTTTCTTTTCGAAATTAATTATCATTACCTGCCTCATCCCCATTTTTTCTTTCCAAAAAGTGGAAGGCAAAATGTTCTCCCCACTCGCCTGGACGCTCGGTTTTGCTTTAATCGGGGCGTTGCTTTTTACGTTGACTTTAGTACCCGTTATGGCAAGTATATTATTGAAGAAAAATGTGCGGGAAAAACACAATATATTCGTAATATTTATCGAAAAATGGGTGATGCGAGGATTCAGCTACACCTATAAACACCAGAAGAAATCAATCGTTGCAGCGTTGGTAGTGGTGGGTTTAGGTTTGGCAAGTTTTAATTTTTTGGGAACGGAATTCCTACCCGAACTCAACGAAGGTTCTATCTACGTCCGGGCAAGTATGCCGATGAATATTTCTCTGAACGAATCGGTGCGTTATACCAACGAAATGCGAAGGGTTTTTGACCAGTTCCCCGAAGTTCACGCTGTGATATCCCAGACTGGCCGCCCCAATGATGGCACCGACCCAACAGGTTTTTACAACATCGAATTCCTGATTGATATTTACCCGCAAGAAAAGTGGGAAAGCGGTATTTCAAAAGAAAAACTGATTGCCCAAATGCAGGATAAACTAGCGGTTTTTAAAGGGGTAAGTTTCAACTTTTCGCAACCCATCATGGACAACGTAGAAGAAGCCGTTTCGGGCGTAAAAGGCTCTATTGCTGTGAAAGTTTACGGGCAAGACCTCAGCGTCATGGAGCAAGCAGGAAATGACATATTTAAGCAACTCAAGACCGTAAAAGGCATCGAAGATTTGGGAGCTATCAAAAATATTGGACAGCCCGAACTCCGCATCGAACTCGACGAGGATAAACTTGACCTCTACGGCGTATCTAAGGGCGATGCCCAGGCCGTTATTGAAATGGCGATTGGCGGAAAAGCGGCAACCCAAATCTATGAAGGAGAACGTAAATTTGACCTAAGAATCAGGTTCCAGGAAAATTTTAGAAAATCTGACGAAGAAATCGGGGCATTGCTCATCCCAACCATGAACGGCTCTCAAATCCCACTCAAAGAAATCTCTAATATCTATTACCACACGGGCCCGATATTGGTCTTCCGAGAGGCAAATCAACGCTTTGCCGCCGTAAAGTTCTCCGTTCGAGGACGAGATATGGGAAGTGCTATCAAAGAAGCCCAACAAAAAGTGGATGCCAACGTAAAAATGCCCGATGGCTACAAACTCAAATGGGCGGGCGATTTTGAGAATCAACAGCGTGCCACCAACCGCCTGATTCAAGTGGTTCCGGTCAGCTTATTGATGATTTTCGTTATCCTATTTGTCTTATTCGGGAACATCAAAGACGCGGGGATTGTCCTTGTAAACGTACCCTTTGCCATCATTGGCGGGATTGCCTCACTGCTAATAACAGGTACAAATTTCAGTATTTCTGCCGGTATCGGTTTCATCGCTTTGTTTGGTATTTGCATCCAAAACGGGGTAATCCTAATCTCGGTATTTAAGAAGAACCTCCACGAACGTATGAACCTCGCCGACTCCATTTTCAGCGGCGTTCAGTCACGTATCCGGCCGGTGGTCATGACCGCCATGATGGCGGCAATCGGACTTATTCCCGCGGCAATATCAACGGGAATTGGCTCTGAAACTTCCAAACCTTTGGCAATCGTGGTTATCGGTGGGTTAATTACCGCAACTATTTTAACGTTGCTCGTATTCCCGATTATATTTTCGGTCTTCTACAAAAAGAATTTCAGTGAACTGGATATATAGAAACGAAATATTTAACGCGGCTTTAACTTTTGTTTAAGCGTAGCTCCAGTCTGTTGATTTAGATTCGTGTTATAAAACTAAGCAAACGACTTAGTAACAAATTTAGCGTTTATCAAAATGGAAAATATCGTATTATACGTCGCAATACTTACCACGCTTGCTGGTTCCGCTGCTTTCGCTCAGAGTTCAACCGCAGCTACTAAATCTCCCGCTAAAAATTACAAAGCGGAATATAGTCAGGAGACAATAACGACCAAAAAGCCGCTGGCGACTGTTCAAAAGCTCCAACCTCATAAGTTTCCTAATTACAAAAAAGAAGCACCGAAAGAAAAGCTTGATAAGACTGTAGCGTCAAACCCGAAACGTGAAAGAAAAACAACAAGATAGCCAAACAGGAGAAAAAGGCAAAAAAGAACAACAGTAAGGAACAACAATTTCTTGATTTTAAGCTGATATAAACATCAAAAATGCAATCGTTATCCTGCTTGCATTTTTTCATTTAAATCTAAAGTTCAAGCCTTTTTAAAATAAATAAATAATGAAAAGTATCATTCGGCTAAGTAGTATACTACGAAACGTACACCTACTTAAATTTACCAGTTTTGCCTTCGTGGGGCTACTGTTACAGGTTAGTTCTTTTGCCCAGACTGCCAACGGGAAGTCTAACCAGTTAGAAACCCAGCAAAGCATAATTGCCTCCATTGCCCCTTACAATGCAGATGTACGACAGGCTATTCTTACGGTAAGTTCGTATCCAGACATCTTGAATAATATCGAGGAGAGAAAAGTAACTACCCAAGGTAAATTCATTGCATTGGTGAATGACCTCAACCAAAATCAACAAAGTTGGATCTATACTTTAACTCGCTACCCAGAATTACTACGCTCATTGGTAATGCTGCCTGACGGAGAATCAAAGAATTCCATCATGCAATTAGTGAACATGAGTGACAATAATCTTCAGGATGCCGCATGGTCAATGTACAAAAAACACCATGACTTACTCAAGCAAATAAGCGATCTGTACACCACCGCACAAGAAGGTTTCCTGACAGACATCAACTCATTAGATTATGCCACAAAATCAGCATTTGAAAAAATCAAGGCGATGCCTGATGTATTGACGTTACTCACCAATAATTTGTCACTAACAGAGCAAATCGGCAACAGCTACAAAGATCAAGGTATAAAACTCGAATTGCATTTATCGGCTCTGCATGACAGCCTCGTAATAGAAAGTCAGTACCAAGTGGCTGCCTTGAAAGAGCAAATAAACCAAAACCCAGAGGCATTAAATGAAATGACTCAAGCAGCTCAAGACTACGCCCAACAAAATGGCTTTCAGGTTTCATCCCAAAGTAACTACGCCCAAAATGGAAACTACTACACCAACCCGTATTCGTATTGGTTTGGGTATCCACAGTGGTACAATTCAGCAATGTGGTACCCCGGAGCATATTGGTACGACATGGGCTTGTACGGCGGCTTTGGCTCGGGGTTTGGCCTTTACGGATTCCCTTCTTATGGATTTTCTAATTGGTTTTATAATCCCGTTGTGTACAGCCGTTATCCTATTTTGTATCGTTCTTTTGGGAATTATTATAACATACACGCCCAAAATCAACAATTTCATTCGGCTGCAAATGCAGGCTTTATTGAAGCATCCGTACGCCATTTTAATCCATCGGGCATACAAGCTGAACGCCGAACTTACTTGACTAATGCAACCACCTACGGCAGAAAAAGTCAGCTTTCAGCTTCGCATACCTTGCAAAACACCATATCAAACTCACGTACAGCGGCGGGAGCTTACCACGGGCAAGCGTGGAGCAGCCAAGGTGGTGTGAACACCTACCATATGAACCCATCAAGCGGTGGAGGTTATTCAGGCGGCTTCCGCTCGGGTGGGTACAGCGGCGGTGTCTCACGTGGCGGCAGCGGACGGCACTGAATCTAACAAGTACGTAAAACTTAATGCAGCGAACTATTGCCCCCACTTTTTTACTCAGGCTCTCTCCTTATCGGGGGAGCTTTTTTTACGGCCGTTGTTGAGAACACACTAAAGTGTACCGGTTACCACAGCGAATATTTAGTAGGTAAAATACGAATCGTAGTTTTTGTTAGCCAAACCAGTTAGTTTTGAGTTTTCTATTAGTTTCCCCGACCCAAACCCATGAACGTACTCATCATTGATGACGAAGTAAAACTTGCCAAATTTATCTACCAAGGATTAACGGAAAACGGCTACCAGTGCGAAATGGCCCACGATGGGAAGGCAGGGATGAATTTGGCGTTCGATAAATTCTTCCACATCATTTTGATGGATGTGAATATGCCCGGCCTAAACGGGTTTGACCTTTGTACCAAGCTCCGCGAAAACAATGTAAACACACCAGTATTAATGCTTACCGGCATGGATTCTACGAGTTCAAAAGTTATGGGACTTGACTCAGGAGCAGACGATTACCTCGCCAAACCGTTCGAGTTTCAGGAGCTATTGGCACGCATCCGAGCGTTAACGAGGCGGCACGGAATCACCACCACCGAAGCCCACGGAAATGTATTAAAACTCGCAGATTTGGAAGTTGACCTACTATCAAAAATAGTTCAGAGAGGTGGTAAACAAATTTCTCTGACGGCAAAAGAATTCTATTTACTGGAGTACCTACTCAAAAACAAGAACCGCTTGGTATCAAAAGTACAGGTATTCAACGAAGTTTGGGATTTAAACGCCGACATGGACAGCAGTAAAGTGGAGGTTTATATCAGTATGCTCCGAAACAATGTAGACAAGGGCTACGATAAGAAGCTAATTCACACCGTTGTGGGAATGGGCTATATTATGAAAGAAGAGTAAGCGAAGGCGTAAAAGTTTTGGGCAACAAAACGCTAATTTGCGTACCTTCACTAAGTGTTGATTTAATAGTTATTTCACCGTGATGAAGGTCAACTATTTGTTTAACTAACGGCAATCCCAAACCATGACCATGAATATTTCGAGTGTGCGAAGCCCGGTAAAAAGGTTCGAATAAGTGCTTCAAGTCCTCCTCAGAAATTCCGTGCCCGTTATCAAGAACGGTAATTTTCACCGATTCAGGATAGACATCAAGCGTTGCAATTGCTCTGTTATCATCAGAATATTTACAGGCATTATCCAGCAAGTTTTTGAATAGTATCTTCAGTAAGTCGGCGTTTGCCCGCTGCAACATAAAATCTTCCGTGCTTTCTGTATCAGTCGGGATTATTACGATTATTTCATAGTCAGGACGCTTATCCACGATGGCTTTTCGGGCTTTCCAAAGTATATCGTCGATGCTATCTGGCGTAAATTCTACGTTATTGTTGGCGTTCGTACTTGCCATTAATAAAAGGTCATTCACCAATAAAATAGTATCCCGCACTTCATCTTTTATGTCATGCAGCACCTGAATATATTCTTGCGGCTGGCGTTCCCGAAGCAACGCCACTTCGGCTTGTCCCTGCAAAATAGCAAGCGGATTGCGAAGTTCATGGCTAACGTAGGATACAAAACTTTTTTGTTGCTCTACGCTGAGTTGAAGTCTACTCATGACCCCGTTGAAGGCACGTGCCATATCGCCCACTTCGTTGTCGTTATCTTTATCAATTCCGATAACCCGTGACCCCAAATTATCAAAACTTATGCTTTGCATTTGCCGAGCGGCATCTTCTAACGGAAATAGGTCTTTCCGAGCAATACAAGTCACTAACCAAAAAGTCAGCAAACCAACAATAACACTCCCGATTAATATAATCCTGAAGAGGAATTCTTGGCGATCGTACCCTATTTTATCCAAGCTGCTGGCATAAATGATGTACTGGTGACCGTCCGAATTATTTTTAACAGCGGTATAAATTTCTTGCTGGTTTCCTCTTCTGTCTTTGTAAACAGCGTTTCCTGAATTTACGAGAAAAGTCAGAATTTTAGGACTTATTTTTGTTGGTGCTCCCTCTGAAGCGTAAACCGTACTTCCGTTCAATTCATAGATAGCATATCTTTCGTCAGCCAGTATTAAATGATGCCTGCTATTCAGCCCATCATCGCTGGAGGTACTTTCAAATAATTCTTGGTGGGCTTCCACGCGACTTCTCAGCAATTCGTAAAAGGTATGTTCCCGGTAATTACTGTACAAGAAGTACGTAATAGTAGAAAATGTAATCAAAACTATGCACACGAAAACCCCCATCTCACGGGGTCTTTTTTCTCTAATCTTCATTTCTTTTGGGGTTTCATTACCTAAAAATATACCCCATCCCGATGGAAGTCTGAATTAATTTTTCGGGAAACCCGTGGTCGATTTTCTTTCGGAGGAAATTCACGTAAACATCAATCGTGTTAGTACCTGTTTCAAAGTAAATATCCCAAACTTTTTCGGCAATTTCGGTACGGGAAAGTACCCGCCCTTTATTTTTCATAAAAAAGTGCAACAGGGCATATTCCTTCGCCGTAAGGCTTATTTCCTTACCTCCACGAATCGCTTTTTTCAGATTTTGGTCAAGCACTAAGTCATTGTAGGTGAGCTTTCCTTTGAGGTTCGAGTTGGAGTTAGACCGCTTTTTCATGGCGTTTATCCGCAACAATAGTTCTTTGAACTCAAATGGTTTTACAAGGTAATCATCCGCTCCAGCTTCATAGCCCTGCGTTTTGTTTTCGATGCTGCCCATAGCGGTAAGCATCAAAACGGGCGTCTGGATTCCGCCCGCCCTGACAGACGCGACTAGTTCATAGCCGTTTATCTTCGGGAGGTTAACATCCATTACCATTACGTCAAACGGCTGCGATAACGCCAGACTCTGACCTATAAAGCCATCGAAAGCAACAGATACTTCAAAACCGCTTTCTTCTAAACCTTGCTTTAAAAAAGATGCCATTCTTGGTTCATCTTCCACTAGTAATACTTTCATCATCTTGTACGTTTATTCACCAAATAAAACGCTATCAACCAAATTGTTTCGCAAATTGAAATTAAAAAGTGATTAAACATAATGGAGTAGTTTTCGCTTTATCGCATCTGCCTTCAGACCGTTTCTACTAAAATTATATCCATCACTCATTAAACATAATAATACCCACAAAAGTACTCTGTGGGTATTATTAAGATTTGTGCAGAAAAGGCCTTACCGTATCTCGCTCCCGATAAACTTTCCCGACAGGTCAAAAACTAAGTCTATATTATTACCGTCGTGCCTGACTTCCATTTCGTAACCTTCAAACCGAGGCTTCGTTAGCAAACTCAAACTTTCTAGCTGGCTTCCCAGGTACGTACTATCAGCGTACGTTTTTACTTCCGTTGGCACTAGTTCTATCGCAAGGAAATGCTTCGTTTCTATCCAGTCTCCCGCTTTATTATACACTGCCATAAATTCACCCTCTTGCGATTCTGTAAATTTTACGGTAAACAAGTCTGCTGATTTTTCTTCCCATCGAATATTGCCAGCGTTCGGGTATTTTATGAGCATATCGGCTTTCGTTTTTTCGGGAATACTTTCATCGCTACTATCGCAAGAATTAATGGCAAAAATTAGGCAGATAATGCCCGCGATTTTTAAGTAATTTTTCATCGTAATTTTATTTAAATTTTGTAAACTCTATCGATTTTCCTAAAATTTCAAACCCTACATATCCCCGCACGATGATACTTTCCGACCCAGTCACTTTGATGAGTGAACTGTAGGTACGCCCCGAATTAGGGTCATATACGTCACCATCAGACCAATACCCGTCTGCATTATACTTTAAATTTTGCAATACAATCATATCTTTCCAGTTTCGACCTTTGAGGGATTTATTGGGATTACTTGTGTCCTTAAAATCGTTCATACTCTTATTTTTATCGTACACCGAAAACCAGACCATTTTACCAAAATAAAGTCCATTTCGTTCAAAGACTTCAATCTTTAAATCTTTGTTTTTAGAAATCCACTGCCCCACTATATAGGATGCTTTGGGCGTTGGCGTTGGCGTTGGCGAAATAAATAATAGATGAATAAATAGAATAAGTGCAGACATTGAGGCAGTTGTTTAAGATTCACAAAAGTGGCGACTTGAACAAAACCTTAAACATAGGAACAAATTAAAAAGACATTAAAAAAAACTCAATGCATCAAAGTGCTCAGGGACTATATCTGACTACCGTTCTAACCGATGAAAGACTACACCTTCATTACTTTTTCCAACGCTGCTGGCAAAAACACCAAATCAAGCGGTGCATCGTAAACCAAGTACTTCATTTCCCACGTGGGCTTATACTTTTCCTTATAAAACCGCAGGCTACGGTAGTTGGCAAACTTGTTAATTTTTTCGTACGCCATTTTAATGATACGCTCCTGAAAGTTTTCGGGCTGTTCGATACCCGACATCGGTACCATTCCGAGGGTACAAGATTTACAATTCTGTTTTTTGAGGAACAAGAACATATTCACAAAAAGAAAATCCATTGTTCCGCCTTCAGCGTCTTCCGTTTTTCGCATGAGGTCAAAATTAGCTTCGCCCGTTTTATCAGACGGAATGATATTCACAAAAGCCATCACCCTTCCCTCCGCATTCTGAACGCTCAAAATCAACTGGTTCTTCAGTTCGTCTTCTTTAAATATCCCCTGCGAAAAACCCAGTTCTTGGCGTTCATTATCAATTAGCCACGCATCGCTTACAGCTTTTAATTGTTGCAAGAAACCGTCGCGTTGCGGGGCTTCGTCTGCGTGAAAAGTATAACCAGATTTAGTTATACGGCTAATCGAATTACGGAATGCCTTCATATGACCGCCTTCTGTGGTAAACGTTGTTAAATTCAACGTAGCTTCCTGCCCAATGGGCAATATTTTTTTGCCTAACTTTTCGTAAACCGACACATCGGCTTGAGGTACACGATAATACACCGAACGCAAGTTATTATCGTAACTGAATTGGTCAAAATCCTGAATAGCGGCAAGCAATGATTTACCTTCCAAAACAACAGGATTCTCTAACACAACGGCGTAGCTTGACGTATTTTTAAACGCCACTGCCGCTTGTTCGTCTTCACTAACCCACCATTTTTTATCAAAGTAAGTTTTGAAGTAATCCAAGTTACTCGTGCCTGATTCTGCGATGATAGCTTTGGCTTTTTCAATTAGTAATTCATCTTGTCCTTCTTCGGGAGATATGAACGGTTTGAAAATCAGGAATACCAGCAAGCCCATAGAACCCACACCAAGTACGCTTACGCCCGTTAAGAATTCGCCGCCAAACTTCGTAATTGGGTGAAGGTCATCATTTAGCAAGAAGAACGAACGCAGCATAGCTCCGAAAGCTTGCGACCAGTTAAAATCCTGCCCAAAGTGCTCGTGATCTAAAAAGTAAAAAGCCACTGTACCAGAAATAAGAACCATAGAAGTAGCAGCAATACCGGGCAATAGATACGTTTTTTTGATTAGGGCATTAGACTTTACAAAATAGTGTTTGCGTAGCAAAAACAGACTGATGACAGAAATCAACGCCAACGTGGCTTCTTCGTAGTCAATCCCTTTTGTTAGGTGGGCGATGAGCGAAGCTACGCTTAGCACCGTGGCTATCCACCACGCCGTTCTGAAGCCTTTTATCAAAAAAACTGAGGTCACAAAAAGTAATAAACCCAAAAATAATACCAGATAGTTTGACGCATCAATGGCGGATAATGGTACGAACTCCTGCAAAGTTTCTAATCGTTTTGGGATGGCGGGACTGAGGCTCGAAAGTATATTTACGCCCCCCAAGACAAACAACAAAAAAGCGGGAAATACCCGAAGGAGAAGGTTATCCCTCCTTAGCAAGAAGATTAAAACACCGATAACCAGTACAATCCAAAATTCAAAAAACCGGAACAGAAACGTCGTAGAAATAGCCGCTGCTTCAGAGAAACCGTAGGTTGTCAGTAAAAAGGTGCACGCCACTTCAATTGCTCCAATGCCGCGTAAAAAAGGTGAACTCATAAGTAGCAACAATACCACAGAATAGCCAGTGATGGCCCCACCCAAACTGGCAGTTCCAGTAATAGCAAGCATAGAAATATACAAGTGAGCAACACCAATCAACTCAATAGCAATTGAAAGGAGTAGCACAAAATAAAGCTCTTTTCGCTGGAATGACTGATCCCGCACAAATTGGATTTGCGAAAGCACCGCCGGAAAACGCTTTTCAATAAATTGATAAACCTTTCCTTTTGCATAGATATCCCAACTGATAAATGCAATAATTATCAGGATAAACCCCGTGAGGATAACGCCCCAATAATGCTGCTGATTGGCAAGGTTATGAAAAGCGAGCCAGATTAATACCGGAATACCAATTACCAGCGTGGATAGAATACTGCAAGCTGTATAAATAGAAGAAGCAAGGTAAATCTCAGCCTTCATCACGCCTTCTCGTTTTTCAACTTCTTTGTTAAAAAACGCCATATTTGTCAACACTCCGGCGGGTAAAAAGACACTGACGAGGTTACGTTTCAGGTACAAAATCATACCCGTTGCCAAACTTATATCTTTACCAATAGCACGAAAGCTATGGCGGTACATCAGCCCCATGACCACAATGAACAACAAGACCAATCCTAATCCAATGCTTACCCAAAACGGCGAAGCACTCACAAACGACTCCCGCACGTGGGTAAGTTCGGCTTGCTCGTTTTTGACAAAAAATACGCCCATTCCCACAAAAAATAGAGCTACCAAAGTTTGAAGAATAACTCCTTGGTTGTTTTTAATTCGGCTCAGGTATTTTTTTACGTCAATTTTTTCGGTCTGCATTGCTCTATTTTATAAAAAGTAATTCTTTTTTCTTTAATAATTTCAGGAAGCCCGCAATCAGCGGAATCCAGCTCAACGCCATCATACTAAAGACTATCCACGGAAAATATTGGTTTACGAACGGGATATGTCCTAAAAAGTAGCCCATTCCCACAAAGGTGCTCACCCATGCTATACCACCAACAAAAGAGTACTTAGTGAATAGCTTTACATCCATCTCAGAAATACCCGCCACAAACGGAATGGTGGTACGGATATAAGGTACAAAACGGGCAATAAAGATTGCCTTCGTGCCAAATTCAAGGTAGAATTGATCCGCTCGGCTCAGGTTCTCCGTACTGATAAACCCCGACTTTAGAATATATTTTCCAGACCGCCGCCCGATATAAAGGTTCATCATATTTCCGGCAAATGCAGCAATAGCAAGTAGGATAGTCAATACGAAAGGGTCTAAACCACCACTTACACAAAGCACGCCCGCTGCAAAAAGAAGGCCGTCGCCGGGTAAAAAAGGAAATATCACAAAGCCAGTCTCACACAACACAATGGCACATAAAATAAGGTAGGTAAGCCCGCCGTAATCAACGACTAGTTGACTCAGGATTTTATCGGAGTGAAAGAGGATTTCATTCATGGTTGGAGCGGTATAAACGGACAGAGAGAAACACGAAATAAATATAAAAACTGATCATATAACATCGCTGCCAAAGCCCCCGATATTCAAAAATAGCCGAGGTAAGATTAAAGTATTTCGAAGCCATAAAGAGTCCCGAAAATAGTAAAACGGAACCCACACACACCCAAGTTTGGATATGGAACCGTTCGTAGTATTTTTTGGGAAACAACCGTAAAACTAAAGTCGGAAGCCCAAATACCACCAAATCAGCAAAACCGCCGAATAAGTTATGCAAGAAGAAGCTGGTAGAAACAGTGCCTGAATGCTGGGCATCAACCGGAAAAAATCCCGAACCAACCCCTTCCCCCAAACCGTAAATAACCAATATCACCACCGCCATTTTCACCACCGCATTCTTCTGCTCGAAAGCACTATAAAAACCGTAAGCGAAAACAGCAAACAGCAGGGTATGGCAAACTCCCCACCACTTAATAACCTCAGCCAACGGGCTGCCCTCAGCACCAATATAACTAAGCGTCTGAATAGCAGAATTATAATTGGGAAGTTGTTTAGTTAGAATCAAGTCGATATAAAGCTCGCCGCACAACACAAGAACAAGTGCCGTTACCACGAGATAAAGTCCCTTTTTATTTGTCCTGACGAGCTGCATGAATTATTCGCTGAAGTTTGGGACAAAGTAACCACAGCAGCCCAAAGCTAATATTGAAGCCAGATTAAAAACAGATTAAAACGCACTTTTTTCTTTTCTACGTTTTGACCAATATTTTCTTGCGTCAGTGAGTAGCGTAGAGGTATAAAAGTTCGCTCCCCAACTGTAATACACTCCGTTGAAATTTGAAGGAATCCCTTTCTGAAAAGTCTCATACCGGTAACCGCCCAAGATGCTCAAACCAACGTACCGCGTTGCCTTAAATTCAATATAGACTCCCGCTTGAATTGGAATAAAGCGGTCGGCGGATTCAGAGATACATATATTGCTCAATACGTTTGTTTTGGTATCCCGCTTAGAACCAAGACCAACTTCTACAGGCAGGCTGACAACAAACCAGCGGCTGTATATTAAATTGGGCGAATACATCAAATCGACGTAATAAACATCGGTGTGCGTGTAATTATCAATATTGATAAGCTTAGCCCGTTTGCTACTAAAGTCAACGAAGCGGTCAGAACTGCTCAGGTTTGCCCAGTAATAACCTACTAATAATTGGTTTCGCTTTTTCCCGAGAATAATTCCTGTGTTGACACCAACGATGTTTACAAATTCTTGATTAACCACCGATCGGCGGACATCGTAATTGAACGCCCATGCGGGTTTAGCGTAACGTGTGGTATCAGGTATCAACCAAAAAGGCTCCGTTTTTTGAGAAAACGTCATAAACGGAACCAAGGTAAACAACCAAGCAAAAAGCTGAACCCTCCCAGGTACTTTCATCTACGAAACCTTATTTTACATTGATTTTTTGTGACACAAATTTCTCTACCCAAGCTTATAGAAGGATAAAAAGTCTATTAAAACGGCATTAAAAGTTGCCCCGACTTACTGCACTTTTAGTTTATTAAATTGGCCCAAAATCAAGACTCAATTTATATATATCATCAATACCGCTTATCTTTGGGTAAAACCTACAACTCGATTTATGCTCTTACTCGGAATAGACATTGGAACTTCTTCAATCAAAGCCTCTGTGGTGGATAGTGAAACCAAGCAAGTAGTGGCTTCTGCTCAGTATCCAGATACTGAAAATACAATTTCGAGTCCGCAACCAGATTGGGCGGAGCAAGAACCCGAAACGTGGTGGGAACACACCAAGCAAGTAATAAAAAGGGTCAACGCCTCAGGAAAGTACAACCCAAAAGATATCGTTTCAATCGGTATTTCGTACCAAATGCACGGTTTAGTAATGGTTGACGAAGCCCAAAAAGTGCTTCGTCCATCTATTATTTGGTGTGACAGCCGTGCCGTTGAGATTGGAAAAAAAGCTTTTCAGGAAATCGGGGAAGACGCATGCCTACGTTTTTTACTCAATTCGCCCGGAAATTTCACCGCTTCTAAGTTAGCTTGGGTAAAAGAAAACGAGCCAGATATTTACAATCAATGCCATAAGGTTATGTTGCCCGGTGATTTCATCGGAATGAAATTTAGTGATAAGGTCACAACGACAAATTCAGCATTATCAGAAGGTATTTTCTGGGACTTTAAATCCAACGCATTGTCAGAAGATATTTTTGACTACTATGGCTTTTCCCGAAGGTTGATTCCTGAAATTCAGCCCGTTTTTTCTAATCACGGGGAAGTGACTGATGCCGTAGCAAACGATTTAGGTTTAAAGGCGGGAATTCCTGTTGCGTACAAAGCCGGCGACCAACCTAACAATGCTCTTTCGTTGAATGTCTTGAATCCCGGCGAAATAGCCGCAACGGCAGGAACATCCGGCGTTGTGTACGCCGTAAGTGATCAAGTGAGTTACGACGAAAAATCCCGCATAAATTCTTTTGCTCACGTAAATCATCAGATGAACGGGGAAAATAGAATCGGAATTTTATTGTGCATCAACGGCACAGGTATCCTGAACCGTTGGGTAAAAGAAAACATTACGAACGGTCTGAATTACCACGAAATGAACGAAGCGGCGACTAAAGTACCGGTTGGCAGCGACGGGCTTTCGGTTTTACCATTTGGAAACGGAGCGGAAAGAATCCTACAAAATAAACAAATCGGGGCTTCAATTCAGCACCTTAATTTCAATGTCCACACTAAAAATCACATTATCAGAGCAGCTCAAGAAGGCATCGCTTTTTCCCTCAAATACGGTTTTGATATGATGCTCGATAATGGTGTGACGCCAAAAGTTATTCGGGCGGGAAAGGCGAATATGTTTTTAAGTAACATTTTCTCAGAAGCACTCGTAAACGCAACCCAAACGCCCGTTGAACTCTACGACACCGATGGAGCAAAGGGGGCTGCCTTAGCGGGTGGTTTTGGAGCTGGTCAATACAATAGCATTGAAGAAACGATGAACGGACTAACCCTTTTACAAACTATTGAGCCGCAGAAAGGTACCTTTGACGCTTACTCAGCAGCGTACGAAACTTGGACAAAATCTCTGAACAGAGCAATTAAGTAAGCAGTATAACAAAGAATCAGAGTGAATAGAATATTAGCGAAAGCCCTCTCCATTATTTTCAATCCATTGTTAATGCCAACTTTCCTGTTGACTGTCTTCTACTTTTTTGCTCCGCATATTGTTGATATGGCGGGCATTTCGGGGATGGCACGGCTGGGTTTTCTGGGCTTTGTGAACGTATATACTTTCTTAATGCCCATTTTACTCATCTACTTCATGTATTCACGCAAGTGGGTGCAAACGCTTACACTCAAAAATCTACGGGAGCGACGATTACCGTACTTGGCTACCACTATCTTTTACCTGTTTCTTAGCTATTTCTTATACACTCGCTCTTCCCATTACGCACCCACCGCTGTTCTCATTTTCTTTTCGGCTGTAGTAATCATCATCGTAGCTGTTGTTAGTTTATGGTGGCAAATAAGTGCTCACGCGGCGGCAATTGGCGGTAGTGTCGGAGCATTTTTTATCACTCATTTCAAATACGACGAACCCAACCTATACTACGCATCGCTCATTTCGTTAATCATTGCGGGTGCAGTCATGACGGCTCGTTTAAAGCTTAACGCCCATTCACTGGCACAAGTAATAGCGGGGTTTGCCGTTGGGTTAGGGGTAAGTTTGGCGGGCTACAATCTATTGTAAAAGGTCAGGAATGACACATGAAAGAAATTATTGATTTAAGTCAGGTTATTCTTAGTGAAGAACAAAGTGACGAAGAACGTGCTGAATACAGAAAATTTCTTGTTCACTCTATTTCTGGGTAGTTACAACCGAAGTTTAGAAACAGCTTTTCAGTGCGGCAATTAGAAATGTATCGGCAATTTTATTGAGTTGGACTCAATATAAGGAACATCAACAGTCAGTTGTTTGAACGTCTTCTACTAGGTAATGGTCTTGTTGCAAGCAAGTATCAGCTGTACTTTCCAAACGAAGAAGAACTAAAAAAGAAAGTCGAACAAATTTACAGTGATTTTCAATAAAAAAAACAATGCAGAACATTCACATAAAAATTGGTACCCGAGGAAGCAAATTAGCTCTTTGGCAAGCGTATTATATTGAGAAAAAGCTACAAGCCGCCGGAGCAACCACCGAAATTATAACCATCGAAACAAAAGGGGACAAAATTCTCGATCGGGCGTTGTCAAAAATCGGAAGTAAAGGGGTTTTTACGGAAGAACTTGAGGAACAACTATTAGACGGTCGTATTGACATCGCGGTTCACAGTGCAAAAGATTTACAATCTGATTTGGGCGAAAATTTTGAAATAGTTGCATTCACCGAAAGAGAAAAAATCAACGATGTCCTCGTCAGTCGTAACAAAGGTTTGGACGTAATGAACGGGCAATCGTTCGTAATCGGAACTTCCTCCACCCGAAGAGTTGCGATGTTACGGGCATATTTTCCGCATTTAAGAGTGGTTGATATGCGAGGAAACCTTCAAACAAGAATTCGTAAACTTGACGAAAACCACTGCGATGCTTTACTCCTCGCCTACGCAGGAGTTCATCGTATGGGCTATCACGACATGGTCATTCACGAGTTTGACAGCGAGAAGTTTACTCCCGCCGTTGGACAAGGTAGCGTTGCCGTAGAAGTAGCAACGATTTTACCCGAAGAGAAAAAGGAATTAGTCAAGAAAGCCTGTAATCATTTAGAAACCGAACGTCGTTTACGCATCGAACGGGCATTCTTAAGAACCATGAACGGCGGCTGTTCCATTCCTGTTTTTGGTTTGGCAACACTCACTAGGTTCACCGCCGGAATTATTAGTTTAGATGGCACCGAAGTACTTCGGGAGACGATTAAAGTAAATGACTCTGACTCGGCAGAAATTATTGGAGACAACGTAGCAAAAGTTATTTTAAAAGCAGGCGGAGAACGCATTCTGAGGAAAATCAGGAATGAAATATCAGAAAATGATTAGATTGCGTAAAATAAGATAACTGTTATTACAGAAAATTTACCCTCGGCAAAGCAATCGCAGTACAGGCAATTATTGAAGAAATCTAATTAGTAATTACAAAGTTTTCGACGAATACTTGGAGGACAAAAGCATCAAACAAGTATTCTAATTTCTTATCTTGACTGATACTCTTCCTCAAAACAAAATTATCCCTCCGATTTACCGTTAACTAAATTAACCTCGTTATTTTTACGAAATATAAACCTACCTCTACAACTCAATGAACGTATTCGGCATACCTTTAGGTAAAGGCAAATACCAACGTCTGATATCTTTTATTTGGAAATTCGCGGCCTTCGGCTTCGGTTCTTTCATTACCTATTTAATCGCAGTCAATTTTAACCTTTTCTGGGTGTTTGGTCAAATGCCAAATATCGAAGACCTTGATAACCCCAAGAGCGAAATTGCTTCTGAGATTATCTCCTCTGACGGTAAAGTACTTGGGAAGTACTTTTTCCAGAACCGTACACCCGTTGACTTCGATGACCTTCCAGCTAGTTTAATTGATGCTCTCATCTCAACTGAGGACGTTCGTTTTACCCGTCACGCCGGTATTGATGCCCGGAGTATGCTTCGGGTAATTGGGGGAATATTAACCTTCGACCACAAAGGTGGTGGTAGTACTATTTCTCAGCAGTTGGCTAAAAATTTATTTAAACTTCGCCAAGACGAAAAATACACTGGTCCCGCTTACGAAGTTCCTGGTTTACGCACTTTGGTAATAAAAACTAAAGAATGGATAACCGCCTTGAAACTGGAGCGGATTTATACCAAGCAGGAAATCATGAAGCTTTACCTCGATACAATCGAATTTAGTAGCGGAGCGTACGGCATCAAAGCAGCGGCAAAAACTTATTTTAACAAGCCAGTAACCAATCTAACTGTCAATGAATCTGCGTTGCTTGTAGGAATGATTCAAAACCCTTCACGTTTTAATCCGAACCTCCGTCCGCAAAATGCTACGGGTCGCAGAAATATCGTATTGAGTCAGATGGTTAAATACGGAAAGATTGAATCTGACAAACTCGAAGCGTACCAAAAAGAGCCCATCCTATTAGATTATAACCCCGCCAGTCACAACAGCGGCCTTGCTCCTTACTTCCGTGAATTTTTGAAAGATTGGGCAAAATCCGAAATCGAAAAACTAGGGTACGAACCCGAAGACCTGTACACCAAAGGCTTCAAGATTTATACCACCATCGACTCCCGCATGCAACGCTACGCCGAAGAAGCCGTAACAGAACATATGACCGATCAACAGAAGAAATTTAACGAACACTGGAAAGGTCAGAACCCGTGGGTACAAAGAGCAAGTGAAAACTCGAACCGTTACGTAGAAATTCCTGGCTTCATCGAACGGATGGCAAGTCGCACGGGATACTATCAATCGCTAAAGCGTAAATACGGCAACGATAAAGAGAAAGTCATGGCGGGCATGAACGTCAAGATGGAAATGAGGGTATTTACTTGGAAAGGAGAACGAGACACACTGATGTCTCATATGGATTCAATTCGCCACTACAAACGCTTCCTCAACATCGGAATGATGGCCATGGACCCACGAGACGGGAACATCAAAGCATGGGTGGGCGGAATCAATTATAAATACTTCAAATACGACCACGTAGCACAGAGTAAGCGTCAGCCTGGTTCAACGTTTAAGCCTTTCGTTTACGTAACCGCTATTGATAACGGCTTCTCAACGTGTGAACGCGTAAACGATTCTCCCGTAACATTCGGGCCAGAAGACGGAGTACCGGAATCATGGACACCAAAAAACTCTGACGGAAAATACTCCTACCGAGATTTAACATTGCGGCAGGCTCTCGGGCAATCCGTCAATACCGTAAGTGCAAAACTCATCAAACGCTTCACGCCAAGCATGGTAGTTAACTACGCTCACATGCTAGGAATAAAGAGCGAATTACCCGCCGTTCCTACGCTCTGTTTGGGCGTTGGGGAAGTTTCATTATTCGAAATGCTCGGCGGTTACGGAGCATTCGTAAACGGCGGCAAGTACACCGAACCAATGTTTGTTATGCGTATCGAAAATAAGTACGGAGAAGTTTTGCGGGAGTACATTCCTGACCAAAAAGAAGTGCTTAGTACAGAAACCGCCTACAAAATGGTTCACTTAATGCGGGGAGCTACGCAACCCGGAGGTACTTCAGTTGGATTAGGCCGTTACGGTATTCTTGATGGAAACGAAGTAGCAGGAAAAACCGGAACAACTTCCAATTACTCAGACGGTTGGTTCATGGGAATGACCCAAAACCTGATTGGTGGGGTTTGGGCGGGTGGCGATGATCGGGCAATTCACTTCCGAAGCATCGCCCTTGGTCAAGGAGCAAGAATGGCAATGCCAGCTTGGGGGCTCTTCATGCAAAAAGTGTACGCTGACAAAGACATTGATTACAAGAAAACGAAGTTTAAAATACCTTCAACCATTCGCATAAGCGGTGATTGTGCGACATCAGACGGGGAAATTACTTCGTTCGGACCGCCAGACTCGACATCTAATTACCAACCGCCAACGGTAAAACCCGCAAACGAAGACGAACTCTTGTAAAGCAGACTCGAAGCTACGTAATTGAAGCAAGAATATTTCTTCTGTCTTTTTTTCATACTGAACTACATGCACCGCTGTTCACATAGGTGTGTAGCTGCAAAAGAGCACTCTGTTAGTTCAGGCATTCGAAATTTACGATTGAGCAAACAAACTTTACGGTTAAACATCATATTGGATAAATGCCCAATCTAATGTACTTTTAAGGCTAATTTAATTGATAAATCCATTGGAAAGAATAAACGTAACAAAGGCTTTTTTGCCGCCTATAGGGGAGTACCAAACTTACGTAGAACAAATATGGCGTAACGGTTGGCTTACCAACGACGGACCGCTCCTACTAGAGTTAGAAAAGAAATTACGGACAAGGTTAGACAACGAGCGTGTTCTTTTTGTTGGAAACGGAACGGTAGCTCTGCAATTAGCTATTAAAGTATTAGAACTTAGCGGTGAAATCATCACAACGCCATTTTCGTACTGTGCCACTACAACTTCTATTTTATGGGAAAACTGTACGCCCATTTTTACCGATATAAACGCCCACGATTTCAATCTTGATGCGGAATTAATCGAAGCCGCTATAACTCCAAAAACTTCGGCAATACTCGCCACGCACGTATACGGTCGCCCCTGCGATGTGGAACGAATTGACGAGATAGCAAAGAAACATAACTTAAAAGTAATTTACGACGGAGCACATGCCTTCGACACCAAACTGAACGGCGTACCTGTGCTGAATTTTGGAGATATAACTACGTGTAGCTTTCACGCCACAAAGGTTTTTCACACCACCGAAGGAGGTTGCATAGTGTGCAATGATGACGAACTACTAACTAAACTGATACAATCAAGAAGCTTCGGACATATAAACGACAACTACTTCAGAGTGGGGATAAACGGCAAGAACTCTGAATTTCACGCTGCCATGGGGTTGAGTAATTTACCTCACTTAAACAGTATTATTGCTCACCGTAAAAAGGCGAGTGAATTGTATGATTCAAGCCTCAACTGGGACAAGCTTTTCAAGCCATTTACGAAGTTCGACAACTTTGAATATAATTACGCTTATTACCCCGTTGTATTCAATGATGAAGCAACTATAATGAAGGTTATCAAGGAATTGAACGCCGTAAATATTTACCCGAGACGGTATTTTTACCCAGCATTAAACCGCTTGCCCTATTTGAAGGAATCTCAGTCGTGTCCGGTCTCAGAAAGAGTGGCTCAAAACGTACTTTCGTTACCGCTCTCGCACGATACTTCAGCAGAAACAGTTGAACAAATCACGAAAATTATTAACGCAAGCCTATAATCAGATATTTTACCACCTGACATTCCGACATCAATCCCGATAGCTATCGGGACTAACCTCCACGTTATTTTGCCAATACTTTCCATCATTATTGTAAATTACAAAACGCCCGAATTGATTGCAGCGTGCGTAGCTTCAATTTATGAATGGACGAAAGGAGGTATTTCCTTCGAAATAATTATTGTTAACAATGCCTCGAAAGCGTACGACAAGGCATTTTTAACAGAGCGGTTCCCCGAAATTATCTGGCTCGAAACAGGTTATAATTCTGGATTCGGGCGGGCAAATAACAAAGGGATGCAGAACGCGAAAGGCGAGCATTTTCTGTTGCTGAATTCCGATACATTAATAATTGATAATAGTATTGAACAAGCAGTAAACCATTATAAATCGGCAGGTGATATTGCCGCTGCGGGAGCCGTTCAGCTTAATCCTAACGGAAGTTTAAAGACGCTGAGTCCTTTCTACGCTGCTATTCTACGCTACTCGTGGCTACTATTTCCGAATAAACAAGCAGATACGTTCATCGAAAAATTAATTCCTAAAAATGAATATCCCGACCCCGAAGAAGTAGATTTTGTTCCCGGAGCATTTGTACTTTTACACCGTGATATTTTCAAAAAAACGGGCGGCTTCGATGAATCTTTTTTCATGTACGGCGAAGATGTAGAGTGGTCAAACCGATTAAAAAGACTTGGCAAAACGATAATTCTTCAGGACTGCAAATTTATCCACGACGAATGGGGAAGCAGTGCCGAGCGTAAGCAACGTCAACTCGAAGAAATCACCTATTTTAACCGCTTCGACCCGCAAGCTCAATTATCCAATTTGGTTTGGATTCGGAAGCAATTCGGAGCGTTTTATTACACAGCCTTGATGTTGCATTATTGGCTTTGGGTTCCCATCTTTTACCTTCTAAAAATCGGTACGAATTCATTGAAACTTCGATATCCCTTTCAGGAACTCACCGCACAACGTAAATTTGCCCAAACCATCGGCACTTTTAACAGACACTTTGTAAATATTCTTTTCAATCGGAAGGTATTTTATAAGATTTAACACAGCATAAATTTGAGCGTAATACCTAACAAGATTCTTTTTATTACTCCAACCGGAGGTCGTACCGGTTCGGAAATGATGCTGTGGTATTACCTCAACTACTTAAAAAATACACCGACCGAAACCATTGTTTACGCCCGCCGAAGAGGCGAATTAGTCGGAGAAAATAGCCCAGCAGACTTCACGTATCATTCCAATAAGAAAGACAGCTTTCCGTACGGAATTTACGAAGGAATTTACAATAAAATTGCGGGTTGTGTACCAGATATTACGCAACTCAAACGCATTCAGAAAAAGCACCGACCCGATTTTTGGTATATCAACACCATCATCATGCCCGAGGTAGCGGCTTTGGCGGTTCAGTTGGGCGTTCCGTACGTTTTACACGTGCATGAATCCATCACGATTTACAACGATTTGCGAGCCGAAGAAGCCGAATTGATGTTTGGAAACGCCGCAAAAATCATTTGCTGCTCGGAAGCGTCTCGCATGTATTTGATACGTATGGGTTACGAGGCGGAAGTTTCGTATTCGTTTATTGATAAGGAACTGATAAAAGTTACGCGAAACCCCGCAGATTTACGAAAAGAACTGAGTATTCCGCAGGATGCTTTTGTATGGGTAATGTCAGGAATGATGTCTGTACGAAAAGGCTACGATTTGATTCCTGAAATACTGGAGAAGCTTCCTGAGAATGCTTATATCGCTTGGATTGGGCGTAAAAATCCGACGGGAATTTGGCACTATATCGAGCAAAGTGTTGCCAAAAGCAATCTGAATTTCATTCATATTCCACCACAATCTGATCAGTATTACGATTACCTCAATATTGCCGACGGATTTGTATTATTATCGCGGGAAGAACCTCTTGGTTTAGTATTAGTTGAAGCCGCCTTTCTGCAAAAACCAATTGTCGGTTTTAATGCCGGCGGTATTGAAGAAATTATGCAAGATGGAATGGGGGCTTTGGTTGAGGGAATGAATATTCCAAAACTTGTTGACAAAATGAAAGCAATTCAAAACGGTACGTTACCGTTTGATAAAGAAAAACTAAAAAGCCGGGCATTAGACTTCGATAAGACTAATCAGATTGAAAACTGGCAGCGAATTATCAATAATTTATGAAGCATTTTTTATTCGTTAGCCACGACGCAAACCGTGCCGGAGCTCAACTCTTTTTATTAAACTTAATGGTTTATCTGAAACAGCAGGGACATAAACTTTCGCTGTTACTTTTAGGAGATGGGGTATTAGAAAAAAACTTCGCCGAAGTAGCCACAGTACATTATTATTCGCACGAAAAGCCAAGTAAATACACCAGAATTTTCGGAGCTAATCAAAACAAAAATGAGCAGTTATTTTCTAAACTTCGCAAAGCGAATATTTCTTTGGCGTACGTAAATACTATTGCGAGTGCCAAAATAATAGTTGAATTGAAAAACGCTTTACAAACTCCTGTCGTATCACACATTCACGAACTTGAGTTCTCGATTCAGTTGTATTCAAAGTTTGAGGAAAGAGAACAACTTTTCAAGCTATCAGATAAAATCATTGCGTGTTCTAACGCCGTTGGGGAGAATCTAATTGAAAAACACAGCGTTTCGTTTAACCAAGTTACCACAGTCCATTCGTTTATTGATAATCAATCGATTACCGAAAAATTAAATCAACTCAATATTACAGAAACACGAACTAAATTAGGTCTTTCTTCCACAGATTTCGTGGTAGCAGGTTGCGGAAATGCCGAGTGGCGAAAAGGTCTTGATATTTTCATTCAAGTCGCCAATGCAGTGAGTCAACACGGCTCTAATAGCAAAATTCGTTTTGTTTGGATAGGCGTGAAGCATGCCGGAGACTTGTACGATAAAACAGTTTATGATCTTAAGAAGATGGGGCTGTATGAAGATGTTACCTTGCTGGAACCTACTTCACAAGCAGTGGAAATTATTGGTAGTTCAGACGTATTCTTGTTGCCATCTCGGGAAGACCCTTTTCCGCTCGTAATGTTGGAAGCAGCCTTAGCCGCCAAGCCGATTTTGGGTTTCGATAAAACCGGCGGTTGCGGAGAATTTGTCGAAGACGATGCCGGAGCGGTAATACCTTACCTCGATGTAAATCAAATGGCAGAAAAACTTATCCATTGGCAACAAAACCCCGACGAAGCCAAAGCTCTTGGACAAACCGCAAAACAAAAAGTGCTAGAAATCTATAACTTCGATAATTCAGTTAAGAAAATCGAGGTGCTACTAAACGAAATGACTATTTAGGGGTTTACCAAGAAATTAATCAAATTTGAATAACTTAAATTTTCTTCACTCAACGAGTTAGCCGACTTCATTCGTCAGAGATTTTCTTTGAGTGAACGCTCCAGAATCATAGAGTTGATTCAACCAAACGAAGAAGATGATTACAAAGAATCGACTAAAGAGCAACTTATCTCAGAGATAAAAGAAGCAGTGCGGGAAGTGAATTTAATCAAAAAAGGCAGACTAAAGAACAGGCCACTTAAAGGTTTATTAGGTAAACTTTGAGGTTGAGTCAATTAGAACATTTGATAAGTAAGCCAGGCATCTTTCAGAAAAGTATCCTTCCACAAAAGCGGATTTAGTAAAATTCGCCAAAAACCTACTTGACAATCCAGATCAAGGAAAATATCTTGAAAAAAATGTTCTAAAGTAAGGTTGGAAATATCCAGTGAGAATAAAGGCAAATCTGGTGGCGGGCGTGTGGTAACTTGTGTACGTATAGTTGACGAAGTAATCTACCTCCTTTCCATCTACGATAAATCAGAAAAAGGAAGCTTAACTGATTCCGAACTGGATGCTCTCTTATCCGAAATAAACGCCTAAACTTTATCCCCGAAAAATAATCCTTATTTTTACGGTTGCGAATTTCCAGCATCCGTAAAACCACTCCATGATTATTGCCTATACGCTTTGTTCCGTTAATTATTTCGCCCAAGCACATACGCTTGGGGAGTCGCTGCAAAGACTAAATCCCGATATAAAATTTATCATTGGCGTAGTAGATAAACTGGACGATAAAGACCTCGACGAGGGTATTCTGCCGCCGTTTGATTTACTCGAGGTTCACCGAATAAATATTGAAGATTTTGCGGGAATGTGCGACCGTTACGATATTACAGAGCTAAATACCGCCGTCAAGCCGTATTATATGAAGTATTTCTTCGATACGTATGCGGAGGCGGAGGCCGTTATTTACTTCGACCCAGATATTATTATTTACGACAATCTTTCCGAATTAAAAGCCAACCTTCGGCGGCATAATATTGTACTCACGCCGCACCTAACTACGCCGTATAACGACGATAAATGGCAATCCGAAAACGATTTGGTAAAAACCGGAATTTATAACTTAGGTTTTATCGGAGTTGGGCGTTCGGATGAGAGCATTCGCTTTGTGGAATGGTGGATGGAGAAACTCAAATACGGGGCAAAAATTGATTTATGCGATGGACTTTTCACGGATCAGCACTGGATTGACCTCGTCCCTATCTTCTTTGAAGGTGCTTACATTGATTACGACTTGGGCTACAACGTAGCGTACTGGAACCTTCACGAGCGGTCTTTCTCAAATGAAAACGGCACGTGGCAGATCAACAATAAATTCGATTTACACTTTTTCCATTACAGCGGTTACAGCCCGTTCAAGCCCGAAGTAGTTTCAAAGTACCAAGACAGAATTCAATTCAATGAGCGACCCGACATTGTCCCGTTATTTGAAGTTTATAAGAGATCATTACTTGGCAATCATCAGGAATACTGGCAAACTATCCCGTGCTTTTACATCAAGCCAAGAAAAATCTACCGCTTCCTTAGAGTCAGGAAAATATTCAAGTTTCCATTTGAAAAAGCGTTGCGTTGGATTGAAAAGGGATAAAATCAAAAAAGATAATCGCGGAGAACTTTCAACTAAAAAATATGAAAATAGCAATTTGGCATAATCTACCGAGTGGTGGCGGAGCGAGGGCGTTGAATAACCACCTGCTAGGCCTTCTCTCAAAAGGGCATACGGTAGAAATATGGTCAAATAACCCCACCGCAGACACTTTCATGCAATTACCTGATAGCGTAATATTGCACACTATTCCGCTTGCCAAAAGTGCAGAACCCACTTTTCTGGAAAATATCCAATCTTTTTTATTTCAAAACGGTAGCAATATCGAAGCGATGAAGGCCCATTGTCAAACCTGTGCCAACGAAATAAATACCAGAGACTTTGACGTACTCTTCTTGGGAAATTGCAGACAATTCGCCGCTCCGTTTATGAGTCGATACGTAAAGATTCCTACGATTTTATATCACGGCGAACCGCTCCGATATCTGTACGAAGCCCAGCCTTACACGCCGTGGTATCCTCCCGGAATCGATAAAGTCCAATGGCTACGCCGAAGTTACTGGCAGCTGTTTTTTAAAGATCTATGGCACGAACGCCGGATGCGGGTACAACTCCGCGAGGAACGACTAAATATTGAGGCTACGGACAAGTTATTGGTCAATTCCGTGTTCTCTTCTGAAAGCTGTGCCCGTGCTTATAATCGAGCGGGAGAAGTTTGTTATTTAGGCATTAATACTGACGTTTTTAAGCCCATAAAAAAAGTACCCTTTTCGCCCTACGTGATTGGTCTGGGGAATCTGTTTTTCAACAAAAATCCCCTACTCGCCGTCGAAGCCGTTGGTGAAATCCCTGAACATAAACGCCCAACGCTTCTTTGGGTTTCCAATATGAAAGATGAAGCACTTTACGAAGAAGTCATTCGTCTTGCAGAAACGAAAAATGTGCGTTTTGAAGTGAAAGAGATGGTTTCGGACGAAGAATTGGTTGCGTTACTATCAAACGCTATTTGTATGCTTTACACGTCACGTTTAGAGCCTTTCGGATTAGCTCCGCTCGAAGCAAACGCTTGCCAAACGCCCGTGGTCGCAGTAGCTCAGGGAGGAGTGCGGGAAACGATAATTGACGGTAAAAATGGTTTCCTTTGCGTTCCAAGGGCAGCCGCATTAGCCGAAAGAATTGAATTACTTATTGATAACCCCGAACATCAAGCAGAAATGGGAAGAGTTGCCCTGCAAAACGTACAACAAAACTGGACGCTCGAAGCCGCTACAGACAGAATTGAAGCGGCATTATTAACGACAAAGAAGAATATTTAAATGAATAAATTGCTCTATTTCACCACTTGCTACGTTCGGGATTTACCGTACGCAAACCGTCTTTTCAGAAGTATAAAGAAATACGCTTCCGATATTAGTTTTGTAGTTGTTCTGATTGACGAAGAAAGAAATATACCTGACAACTTCGAGTATGATTTCAGAATACTGTCAATGAATAATGTCAACAGCGAAATTTTGACAGAATTAAGCGGTCGTTATAATTGGAACGAACTCAAAAATAATTGCAAGCCATTTATATTTAGTCATCTGCTAAAAGAGAACAAGCAAGTCATTTACTTAGATCACTCGACGATTATTCATCAATCAATTGATGCCTTCGATGAAACTTTAGCTTCTAATAATGCTTTCGTTATTCCGCAATTACTATTCGCTCATCAGCATCCTAAAGAAAACGATGCCCTAAATTTCGGCGTTTTTCATAATGGCTGCATGGGGTTTAACGCTTCCGAAACTACGGATAAATGGATGGAATGGTGGCATAACCATACTCGTTTCAAAGGATATTTTAATCCGTGTAAAGGGATGAATACCGATCGCCTTTGCTTGGAGTTTGCTCCGATATTTTTCAAGAACACTCATGTTCTAAAACATCCAGGCGTTAATCTGGGAGATTGGAACAAGCCCGAAAGGAAGAATATAAATCAGCAAGAGATTATTACAACAAACTACGCGGATTTACCTGAGTCGAAATTACTTTCAGTTGTTCCAGAATACGGCATTCCAGTCCCTGAACTAAGTTTTACCCAACGGGTTATTTCACCTAAACTAAGGAGGATAAATCAGGGAATCGACGATTTCTTCAATCGTTATTACGTTTACGCTCAAGATTGACTTGAACATTCTCTTACTGTGACACGTTATTTTACCATTTAAAGAACAAATTAAAGAACAAAATACCTACATAATGGCGGACGTACAAATAGCTGAAGACTGGAAAAAATACCTCGAAACGGAATTTAATAAGCCGTACTTCAATCAACTCATAGGCTTCGTAAAAGACGAATATAAAGGTCACGCTTGTTACCCACCAGGAAAACAAATATTTAACGCTTTTGATAAGTGTAGTTTTGAAAATACCCGAGTGGTTATTTTAGGACAAGACCCGTACCATAATCCTGGACAAGCTCATGGGCTTTGCTTTTCAGTAAATGATGGCGTTCCAATTCCACCGTCATTGATTAATGTATTTAAAGAATTACGGGACGATGTTCAGAAGCCAATGCCTACTTCTGGGAACCTCGAAAGGTGGGCGGAGCAGGGTGTTTTATTACTCAATTCTACGCTGACCGTTCAGGCGGGCAAAGCGGGTTCGCACCAAAAGAAAGGGTGGGAAAAATTCACCGATGAAATTATCAGATTGGTAAATAATAAAAAAGACAACGTAGTTTTTATGCTGTGGGGGAAATACGCCCAAGACAAAGGCAAAATCATAAATCCCGAACGTCATTTTGTTTTGAAGTCCAAGCACCCCTCGCCATTATCAGCAAATTTTGGCGGATGGTTTGGGAACAAACATTTCAGTCAGGCAAATAACTATTTAGAAGCGAAAGGTTTGAAGCCAATTGAATGGTAGAAATGTTACACGCCCGAATAATTCCTATTTATTATCCAAAATAACGATAACCCAAAAATTATGGTAACAATGTTTAATTGCTGTTCAATCAAAAGTACATTCGCACCAAAAAAGTAATTTGATACAAACCGAAAGGTAAATAACGTGACAAGGATAAAACAAGCTAGATAACCTGATCTAAAACTTACTTTAAACCTAAGTGCAAACGCCGCTAATACTACACAAGCGGTAGCTTCGTACAGTTGAATTGGATGCTTTGGTAATAGGTAGTCATGTACGCTTTGATTATTTACGAAGATAACTCCTGTAGCTCCATTTGTGTATGACCCTATTTTTTCTGAATTCACGAAGTTACCGAGTCTTACCCAGAAACCTGAAATTACCGATAGGGTCATGATGCTATCAAATGTGTTGCGAAAGGAGGCTTCGTAATACTTCCTCATTACTACGCATAAAGAAAGAAGCCCAATTAAAGACCCGTGGCTTGATATACCGCCTTTCCAAGTCTGAAAAATCTCAATAAAACGGTTAACGGAGTTTGGGTAAAATAGGATGAATCCTAATCTGCCAAATACGATTGCAAATAAAGATATACTTACAATAAAATTCAGTTTAGTTTCCCAATCTTTTAATACTGACTTTTTGTCTTTTAAAATTACTATGTAGCAAATGATAAATGAGAATAGATAAAAAAGTCCATAATATGCGAAGTTAAATTCCTCTGACCTTATGAAGTAACGACTTCCACTCCAAATATAAGGCTCGCTGGAAAGCATCAAAAATCAAATTTTAGACTTAGTACGGGAAGGATTCCAAGCTGGTTAATAACCTCATACTCACTTGTTATTGGGTTAAAAATACTTGTGAGCGGATTAGCTCTGTCGAAAGCGTTATTAATATCCAAAGAAGCAGTAGTGGTCGTTTTTCCGACGCTAAAAATATAGCTTCCTTTCAAGTCAACTCTAAAGTAATTATTCAGCCTTTCGGTATATCCTATTTCGTAGATGGTGTTTGGAACTCCGTTAATAAGGCTTACTGGTAATTGCCTAATTCCACCAGCGTAGGTAACTCTAAAGTTTAGGTTAATTAGGTTTTTGTTTACAATCCATTCTTTTCCCGCCAAAGTGTTAATGACAAACCGATTGTCGTAGCGGGAAGGATATCTATTTTGTTCAACACCATTTTTATAAAAACTTCTAAAAATGGAAGAGGTGAAAAGTCCGTAAAACCCTTTATTTAGTGGCTTCTCAACCGTGACTTCCCACCCGTAATTAGTTCCAAAGCCATCGGAGGTTAACGGAAAAAGGTTAACGGAGTTAATTTGGTTAAGTAACGAGATATAATCAATACCTGGTAAAATAGCCGAATTCCCAACGCCAACGTCATAAAGGTGCTGGTAATATATTTCTGTGTTGAATTGCAAATCTTTACTTATTGTATTATCGAAGCCAAGTACAAAGTGAGCCGCTTTTGTTACGCCAAGGTTTATATTGTCGACCACCTTACCATTGAGCAGAAGGTCATTTTTGTACAAATAAATGTTTAGTGGTTCCAAACGCGAATGAATACCAAAACCAAAGTTTAGGCGTTGCCTGTCGTTCAACGTAAAGCTGACCGAAGCCCTTGGTTCTAAGCTTAGTTGTTTGTTTAAGAAAAAATAATTGGAATGGATGCCTAAATTCAAATCCCACTTTTCTTTCTTCAAAAGAATCAGCCCAAAGTTCTGCCACGTGTAAGTCTTTCCCACAGAATTTATGGATGTATCACTCGCAGAAACGTTAAGGTTATCAAAAGTGAAGTCAAATGCTCCGAATAAGTTATATGATAGTTGACTTACAATTGAACCAAAGTGAAGCGTATTTTCATCAGCCAAGCGATAGTAGGCATTGTTAACAAATCGAATCGACTGATTTTGCAAATTTGCTTGTCTTCCTTCGCTCTGATCAGTAAAAATTTGCTTTCTATTATTTACATTTTCGTTGCCTGAGTAACTGATAGTGGACTCAACCACGAGCTTTTTTGAAAACTCTTTAAACCACTTCAAGCCAGTAGCATAGAAATTAGCTCGGTTCTGTATTTCTAAAAACTGAGAAACCGAAAAGTCAGTAGTATTCTTGCCGCCAACTCCCCAAAGGGTTAAAACCGCTTTTTTGCGTTGAAATTTGAATTTAAATGTCAAATCCTCAAATTTGGGAGAACTTGCATTGAGTACCTGTGATAAGCCGAGCGAATTAATTAAACGGGTGTTCGCAAAGCGGTAATTGACTAAATAAGAATCTTTGTGCTTCTTTGAAAATGGGCCTTCCATTCCGACATTAACACCAAGTAAGCTCGTGTTGATTGAATATTCTCTTTTTTCATCATTACCGTTACGTAAAGACAAATCAAAAACCCCCGACAAGGCATTTCCGTAATTTGCGGAAAATGCTCCGGTGTAGAATGTGGAATTTTGCAAAACCGTTGAACTTAACGCACCAATTAAGCCTCCAGATGCACCTTCGGCCGAGAAGTGATTCGGGCTGGGTATCTCTATGCCTTCAATCATCCAGAGTAAACCCTTGGGGCTGTTTCCTCGAATAACTAACTCATTTGATTGATCATTTACGTTACTTACACCCGCGAAAGAAAGTGCCATTCGAGCTGGGTCTCCCCAAGTAGCAGCGTACTTATCTGTTTGTTCAATGTTTAATCTTTTTGAACTTGTTGTCGCCTTAAAGGTTGTTGCTTGTACCACAACGTCTGCTAATATTTCATTAGAAGGTTTGAGATATACGATAATTGATGTTTGTTTTCCACCAGTTACAAGTATGGAGGGATAGAGAGAAGGCTCGTAACCTACGCAGGTAATGCGAACGTTGTACCTTCCGAAATCTAATGTGTTTGAAGAGAAAAAGCCAGACGAGTCTGAAAGAATCGTCTGGCTTTTTTGAACTGAGTTTATACTAATTGTAGCAAACGGTATTTGAGACTTATTATCAGCATCTAAGATTTGTCCTTTTAACTGTTGCCCTTTAAGATTATTATATCCACAAAATAGGAATAAAATAGTTAATGAAATGACATAAAAAGTGTGTAATGTGGACATGACAGATACTTTCAATACTCAATTTTGTCAATTTGGGGATTCATAGTTACTATTGGTTCTTCCATACAATATTTGGGGGAGGACATTTGCCGTTTGCATCCGATTTTATATTACCAAATTTTGATTCTGCATTTTTTGTTGTTCCGTCAGCTTTTGGATAATAATTAGTAACTTCAATCAAACAGTATTTTAAATCGCCAGGTGCAACATCCTCAGGTTCCAAGCAAGATGAATGGAAAAGACCGCCAACTGCAACTGTAACGGCGATAAAAAGAGTCGAACTTTTTCTTACGAAAATAGACTTGCGGTTCATGTTTAGAATTATTTAGGTTTAAAGTTGATTTATTTAATCAAATTTATTCCGTATTTTTGATTTCGGCTATTCCAAAATGACTATAATTATCCTTTTTGGAATAGTTGATTTTGCGACAAACACCTTTTTAGTTTTTTACGTCGTTGGTATAAAGTTTATGAAAATAGGTACGAAATTACGCCAGTTGAGAGATAGTCATGGTTTTCACAAGACTATGTAGCTGACAAACTTAGTATGTCACAATCCAATTACTCAAAAATTGAAAGCGATAAAAATGAAAGTGTTTCATGGGAAGTATTACCTACTGTTGCGGACTTATACAACATTGATATCGTTGACTTATTAGGTGACCTTGGTGTAAAAAATATAAACTTAAGTAAAAATAATGATTACGCTACAAATGCTTTTTATGTAATTCAACAACCAAACATGCCAGAAAGTATTATTAAGACCTTACAAGAACTTGTGGAAAGTCAGCGTTTAATGATTGAAACGCTAAAACTTCAATTGGAAATATTAAGTAAAAATAGGGGTTGAAAACCGGCATACGAGTTCATAAAGAAATGATTCTTTATTCCACTTTTCACATGATCGTTTTGACATTTAAAGCATATAAAGAGTTCGCCGTTGGAAAACGGCGAACTCTTTGAATATTTAATTAGAATTGATTTCGAAAATCTCAAATCTCCCATCTCGACTCTCAAATCTTTACTTAATCGAACTAAATAATCTGTTCCACCGAATTTTACTTAGAAAAGTACCTTCGCTGTCAATTGACATCCAAATGAATGCGGCTTTTCCGACCACGTGGTCTTCGGGTACAAAGCCCCAAAAGCGAGAATCGTCCGACTCGTAACGGTTGTCCCCCATCATGAAATAGTAATTTTGCTTGAAGGTATAACTTGTGATTTGCTTACCGTCAATATACAATTTGCCGTCTTTATATTCAGCGTTTTCGTTATGATCAAAAGTGGTAATAACACCTCGGTACAACGCCGTATTTTTGGCATCCAATTCAACCGTCATTCCTTCCTCCGGCACAACTAAAGGTCCAAAGTTATCCCGGTTCCAAGGCAACATCTCGTAGCTATACGGGAAAGTACGGTAAGGGGTCAGGCTATCATCTTTCGGAATCAATTCCAACGAGACGTTAGAAATAAAGTCGAGTGTTTTGATATTAGCAATGGCTTCATCAGTAGCATTAATGATGTAATAATGCTTCCCGTTTGCCATATTTTCACTTTTCTTCGTGATATAGTACTTATCGAAAAGTTTCTGATTTATCTGCGTGGTGCTTTCCACGTTGTAATACATTTGTCTACCGGGCGGGTTTACCATCGGCTTATCGTTCAAGTAAACCTGACCGTCTTTAATCTCTAGCTTGTCGCCCCCAACCCCGATGCAACGTTTAATATAATTTGTACGTAAATCTACCGGATGAGCGGCGTGACCATCTTTAGCAAACGGATCGTAAGGTGTTCTGAAAGGATCGCCCGGGTAATTGAATACCACAACATCGCTATTTTTAATGGAAGTGAAACCCGGTAAGCGATAATAAGGCAACTGAATCACATCAGAATAAGAAGCAGCATCAGTAAACCAGATTTTTTGGTGGGTCAATGGAAATTGCAATGGTGTCATCGGAACGCGGGAACCATAATGCAACTTACTCACAAATAAGAAGTCATTCACCAAAAGGCTTCGTTCCATCGAGCCAGTTGGGATGGTATAGGCTTCAAAAAATAGCCAACGAATAAGCGTGGCGGCCACTACGGCAAAAAGTACGGAGTCGAACCATTCGCGGATTGGTCCTTTTTTCTTCTTTACTTTTACTTCTGTTGTCTTATCTCCTACCATTTTATAATTAGTGAATATTTAGAATTTGCGACTTAACGATTTCAGCTGCTACATCGCAATAAAATCAACTCTTTGCGTGAGCAAGGAACTTTAAGGCGTGCGAAATTACGGAAAATCTAAGCGTTATATTTCTTTTGAACGAATTTCTGTAAATAAGGTCACTCACTAAGCATTTCCTCCATCGTTCTGACACCTGTTTTATCAGCAATCCACTCGGCGGCAATTACTGCACCTAACGCAAAACCCTGCCGACTGTGAGCTGTGTGCGTCATTTCAATAGTATCAACTTCCGAAATATACTTAATAGTATGTGTCCCAGGCACTTTTCCCTCACGTGATGACCATATCGGAATTTCGTCGTTATTTTCTGGAAGTTCGTTATTTACCCATTTAGCTTTTACGGTATTTTCTTCTATGATTCCCTCCGCTAAAGTAATCGCCGTTCCGCTTGGTGAGTCTTTCTTTTCGGTATGGTGGATTTCGTACGTGACGAGTTCATAACCGGACTGATTATTCATCAGTTTAGCAAGTTGTTTGTTCAGTTTGAAGAATAGGTTTACACCAATGCTAAAGTTAGAAGCGTAGAAAAAGGCGGCGTTGTTTTCGTTGCAGAGGGCTTCAATTTCGGAGCGATGTTCTAACCATCCCGTAGTTCCCGAAATGGTTTTCAAACCATTTTTCATGCAATACTTCAAATTATCATACGCTGAATGCGGCGAACTAAATTCAATCACAGCGTCGGCAGTTTCGGTGGTGATATTCGAGCGTTCATCTTTGTTGAGTAAGTCGATTCGAGCCGTAATTTCGTGACCACGGTCAAGGGCAATTTGTTCAATCACCCGACCCATTTTTCCGTATCCAAGAAGTGCTATTTTCATTTATTAGCCTTTAGCTAAAAGTTTATTTAAAATTCATTTGTACAGTTGCACCGAATGCCGTTCCGAAAGCTAGATTTGGCTGAGCCATCGGTCTTATTTGTAACGAAATATCGTCTGAAACATCGAAATTTTTAAGGTGAGCAGCTACGTATGCTTCCACTCCCACAATCAAATAACCAACGCTAAAGCCGATTACGCTTAAATCACGGTAGCGGCGATAACGCTCAATGACCGTTTTGAAACGAGTATTATCAATGGTGACAGGTTCAATACTATTATTTTCTTTGAATCCGATGTTCAGTCCACCATCAAAAAGACCTTTAGCGGGTTGGAAAGTACTTGAAGTTCTTTCGGCAGCGGCAGAAGCAAGTATTACCTTTTTGTATCCTTTAAACCTGCTTCCCCAATAACTTATAGTGGCAATTCCACTTGTAGCAGCCGCCCAGACTATGGGAGCTTTCCATTTTTGATTATTGGTAATTTGACCCAATCCTGGCACAACCGAACGGATAAAAGCCGCTCCAGGTGTATTTTCGAGCGTGAGCGATTCTAAATAAAGAGCTTGCTTTAAAACGCCCGTTTTCGGCTTTTTAATTTTAGGCTCTTTTTTACTAGTCGTATCTGTGGGCAAAACGACGAGGGTGTCACTGACACTTCGTAAAGAATCTGCCTGTGCAGACGCGAAGGTTACAGAAAATAATAATAAAAGGCCAGCTAAGTACTTTGTCAACTTCGTGGATTTAGATGGAAGAAATGAAAGAGAAGGTGTTTTAAAAACTTGTTCATTTCCCAACTTTAACGGTCAATTAGTTTCGTTCGTACTCATCGCAACCAAAATCCGATCAAGGTCTTCTTTAGAAATGAAAGGAATTCTAATTTCGCCTTTACCCAAGTCGTCAGCTTTGATAGTTACTTTAGAACCGAAATGCGAAGCCAGTTTAGATTGTAACGAAGTAATTTCCCTTTTGGAAGAAACTTTACGTTTTGTCTTATCATTCCCTGAAATATCTAAATTATTAAACGATCGAACCGCTTCTTCTACTTTCCGAACCGATAAGTCTTCGTCCAACACACGTTGAAAGATTTTCATCTGAACTTCCTGATTATCAATATTTACCAACGCCCGAGCGTGACCCATAGAAATTTTATTATCCCGAACCGATGCCTGAATAATTGGCGGTAACTTCAACAAACGCATATAATTATTCACCGTCGTGCGGTTTTTGCCCACCCGATCGCCCAGTTGTTCTTGCTTCAACTGACACTCGGTCATGAGCCTTTGATAGCTCAACGCAATTTCAATAGCATTAAGGTTTTCCCGCTGAATGTTCTCAATCAACGCCATTTCCAGCATTTGCTGATCATCAGCGGTGCGGACATAAGCCGGAATCGTGTCCAATCCAACCATTTTGGAAGCCTGCAAACGGCGTTCTCCCGAAATAAGCTGGTACTTATTATTATTAATTTGCCGAACGGTTATCGGCTGGATAATACCTTGTAACTTGATGGATTCGGATAATTCTTTAAGGGCTTCCTGATCAAAATGCGTACGGGGTTGAAACGGATTAGTATCAATATCATACACCGAAATTTCGTTCATCGAGCTGATGGCATCAAAACGTCGGGTCGCATTTTGCCCATCATTCGAGTTTCCAGAACCTGAATCAGACAACAAAGCTCCTAACCCACGCCCCAAACCTACTTTCCTATCTTTATTTGTTGCTGCCATTGTATTTAAACTGTTAGCTAATAGCATTTGGCTATTAACTCTGTAGTAATAGTTTTTAGTTAAAAACGCCTAATTTTATCTAGCCCAGAGTTAAGCTAAAAGTCCATTTTTTGTAACGATTTCCCGAGCTAAATTCAGGTAGCTTATTGCACCTTTACTACTCGCATCCTGAGCGATAGTCGGAATGCCATAGCTTGGTGATTCTGATAGCCTTATATTACGCGGAATGAGCGTTTGGAAAACCATATTTTTGAAATGCGAAGTTACTTCGTGTACTACTTGATTCGATAGTCGCACCCGTAAGTCGTACATCGTCAACAAAATTCCTTCGATGCTCAAAGCAGGGTTTAGTCGTTGCTGTATAATCTTCAACGTATTGAGTAACTTACCCAAACCTTCCAACGCAAAATATTCGCACTGAACGGGAATAATGACCGAATCAGAAGCCGTCAGGCAATTGATTACGATTAAACCCAGCGACGGCGAACAATCCAGAATAATAAAATCGTACTGGTCTTTAATAGTCGCCAGTGATTCCTTCATCTTTTCCTCTCGGTTGGGCAGGTTAATCATCTCAATTTCAGCACCAACTAAATCAATGTGAGAAGGTAGCAAAAATAGGTTCGGAAAATCTGTTTCGGTAATGATGTCAGCGGGTTTGATTCCCGAAACCATACATTCATAAATACTATTCTCAACCTCTTTCGGATTAAACCCCAGACCAGACGTAGCGTTTGCTTGCGGATCGGCATCAACAATGAGCGTTTTAAATTCCAATGCTGCAAGACTAGCTGCGAGGTTTATGGTTGTTGTGGTTTTTCCGACGCCCCCCTTTTGGTTGGCAATCGCGATAATTTTACCCATCTGCTTCTAAATTATGGAAATGATTGCTCAAATCTCACCTTAATTCTTTGAAGTAACAACAAATGTTCCACGATTTTTTGCACAATGTTCCACGAGTTATGTGGATAAAAAGTGAACTCTTTTGTTAATCCTCCACAGAATGCTATATTCGACGTTTAAAATGCAATTAAATGCATTCACTTCACCTCAAACTAACTAAATTACTAATGAAGAAACTACTCATTGCCGTTGGCGTATTGATTGGCGGAAGTGCCATAGCGTACTACGCTGGACCGAAACCTGAAGCCCCTACTCTAACTATTCCGACTTTTAACGTTCCTGCTTCTGCGGATGAGTTAGAAAAGTACGTTGCCCAAAAAGAAACCAATACTCCAGGCATAAAACCCGGTAACGAAGCCAAAATTATCTGGGCAGACAGTACAAGACAAAGAACGCCCGTAGCGTTTATTTACATTCACGGTTTTTCGGCGAGTCGCGAAGAAGGGGCACCAGTTCACACAAATTTAGCGAAGCATTTTGGGGGAAACTTGTACCTCGCCCGTTTAGCCGGACACGGGGTAGATTTAGGAGATACTACGATGAAAAACCTGACAGCAGATGCCCTGATAAATTCTGCCGAGGAAGCCCTCGCTATTGGGCGACAATTAGGTAACGAAGTAGTAATAGTTGGCACATCAATGGGCGGAGCTTTGACAACCTACTTAGCTTCACAACACCCTGACTTAAAAGCGATTGTATTGTATTCCCCCTGCATCAAAATTTACGACGATAACGCCGAGTTATTAGACAACCCGTGGGGCTTGCAAATAGCCCGACAAGTAGCAGGTGGCAATAACCGCTCGTTTCCACCGAAGAACGAATTGCAACCCAGATTTTGGAGCATGAATTACCGCATGGAAGGCGTAGTAGCGTTGCAGAATATGATCACGCACACCATGACAGACAAGAACTTTAAGAAAGTAACCTGCCCAACATTTATGGCGTATTACTACAAAGATGAGGAAAGTCAGGACAAAGTAGTTTCCATTCTCGCCATGAAGCACATGTTTGAAACAATCAGCACTCCCGCCGATAAAAAGAAGTCTATGCCTTTTCCCGAAACAAGAAACCACGTAATCGCCTCTTACGTCATGTCAGACGATTGGAAAGGCGTGCAGGAAGAAACGATTAAATTTTTGGAAGGAGTTTTGTGAGAAAAAATCAGGCAACATAATTCCGGTTTCACATAAGTGATGGAAACTTCTAAAGTAGAACAGTAGATTTAAAATTACGGAAAAACACTATCGTTTCTCGGAAGGGGATTCAGACAAATATTGGGAAATAGAATATAATGGAACGAAAAGCGGCGTTTTTTTTGGCAGAGTTGCATCGGCAGGTAGAACAGGAAATAAAATTTATCCATCAGAAAAAAAACTGATAGATATCTAAGCGAAAACCTTCTTTGCTAATTGCTGATATACTAAACTCTGTTGGTAAGATAAAGACTTATACAATGGGTTTGAGTTTGCATACAGAAATAATTCAGCAGCATTAGTACGACCTCTTAGCGACCATCGCTCGGTAGAAAATAATAAAAAAAAGCACCCTAAGCCCCGCCGTTAGGAGTAATATATTCTTTTATAAGGTCGCTCCGATAGAGCTTGAAACTGATTGCGAAACTGCTACTTAACCAAATGGGCAATCCTACGGATTTCATGAACAATTCAGGAGAGCTTTATTTGAGCTGCAAGTTTAATGATGACCCGAGCGAAGAAATACTGTGCACGCTGAATAGGTTAGGGTAAATTGGAGAACCCGACTTTGAGTGTTACGCTTACGAATGTGCCTATTGAAAATACCCACTACTCCTCGTAACTTACCTTCCCCACCACTCTATCCCATCCAGAAACCCCAAACATCCTCAAGAAAAAGGACTTAGCGAATTAATTAAGTAGCTTTAGCCCTTTGCCTCAAAAACAGGCAACTTCGATTTTTCCAATTGTTTTCTTCGTAATTAATCTTCTATGACTCCTCAAACCGAATCTCAAAGACCTCAACTTCACAAAGGAATTGGTAAAGCAGGCATGTTCAGTTTAGCATTTGGTGCCATGATTGGCGTGGGCTGGGTAACCGCAATGGGTTCTTGGCTATCTGATGCAGGTCCATTAGGTGCAGTCATTGCCTTTGCCTTGGGCGGGCTACTCATGCTTGCCATTGGATTATGCTACGCCGAAGTAACGGCAGCGTTACCACTTTCGGGCGGCGAAGTTGCGTACGCCTACAAAGCATACGGTACTTCCAAGTCTTTTTTGGTTGGCTGGTTTTTAGTATTTGGTTATTTGTCGGTTTCCGCGTTTGAAGCAGTTTCTATCAGTAAAGTAATTAGTTATTTAATTCCGTCACTTGATTACTGGCAGTTATATTCGGTGAATGGTAGCCCCATTTACTTTTCCCACATCGCTTTGAGTGCCTTTTTTGTGTTGCTAATCAGTGCGATTAATTACACCGGCGTCAAAAATTCGGCTCGATTTCAGGTTGGTTTGACCGTCATTTTTATCGGACTCACATTCATATTTGTCATTGCTGGAATGGTTATGGGTAAGTTTAGTAACTTAGACCCATTATTTTCTACAAACGATACTGGCTCGATTTGGGCGGGCATTGCCATGGTATTGGTAACCGTTCCATTCTGGTTTGTTGGCTTTGATACCATTCCTCAAGCCGCCGAGGAGGCCAACGATTCCGTATCACCTAAAACCATTGGTTTACTCATTCCAATTTCCATTGTATCGGCAGTGGGTTTTTATATGTTACTCATTATGAGTACCTCAATTGCGGCTCCGTGGGGCGAAATCATCGGCAATAAACTACCAACGGCAAAAGCATTTGAAATAGCCACTGAATCACCCTTTTTAGTGAAGCTCATCCTCATCACCGCAATTGTGGGTTTACTTACAAGCTGGAACGGGTTCTTTCTGGCGTGTTCGCGGGTACTTTTTGCAATGGGTAGAGGAAAAATCATGGCACCCGTTTTAGGACAGTCGCACCCAAAATATCAGACACCTTACAAAGCCGTTCTGTTTAGCGGCGTCGCAACTTTTGTGGCTTCACTAATGGGTCCGGGTGCAATGATGGCTTTTGTAAACGTTGGCTCATTGTGCATCGTAATTGCTTTCTTTGGTGTTTCTGCTTCGTTCCTGACTCTAAGAAATAAGTTTCCAGACCTACACCGACCTTTCAGAGCACCTGGAGGAAAAATTTTGGGTTATATCGGAGTCGTGGGTGCATTAGTTATTCTTTCCGTCATGGTTTGGCCGAGTAGCCCCGTGGCGTTGGTTTGGCCTTTTGAATGGGCTATCTTTTTGACCTTCTCTGTGTTGGGTTTAGCGTTTTGGCTACTATCCGCCAAGAGCAGAAATAACGTAAAAAAAGAAGATAGAGACTATCTGATTTTAGAGAAATTTAAGTGATTTCAACTCACTTGCAAATGGTGACTACCAACAATGATAAAATCGAATTACCAACTACAACATTTAAACATCCACCCGCTTATTCATTTCCCGAACGGCGTCTTCAATGCCCCGTGGAGTCATGGGGTACATCGGCACTAATTCTTTCAATACATTAATGGTTAGCGTGGATTGCCAGTAATGCAACGGTTCAGGATTGAGCCACGCTATTTTCTTGAATTTCTTGATTAGTTTTTTGTAGACATCAAGCGTAGATTGTGTCAGCTCATAAGGAGCCATTGCGGCGTCACCCATAATGAAAATACGGTAGTTCGGATCCTTACTCAATAGTTTTTCAATTTTCACGGGTTGAACTCGGTGAACATCAGAATAAACGTTTTCGTAAATGGTATTGTGAAAGTAGTACGTTTCTAAGTCATGGGCAAAACGAGTTTTCATTTTTCGGAACAACTGCTGAATTGTCTTTACATACGGCGACATGGAATAACCGCCGTTATCGATCAACAGAATGACTTGCAGTTTTTCTTGCTGCACGTTCTTTATTTCGGGAATGAATAAACCCCCGCGTTTCAACCCTTCTTTGATAGTAAGTTGTACATCAAGTTTATCCTGAGCAGATTCTTCTACGATACCTTTCAACGAAGCCAACGCTGCGTCAATATTATCATCGTTTACCAATTTATCTAAATCGACGGGGAAATAGTTTTTGTCGTTTAAAACCGCTCTTGCCATTTTGCCACCACCCGTGCCACCAACCCGAACGCCATTTTTCGCCGCTCCGCCGTGACCATAGGGCGAAATTCCGCCCGTACCAATCCAATGGCTTCCACCTGAATGTTTCGTTTTTTGCTGCTCCGCTACTTTCTTCATTCGCTCCAAAAGTTCTTCGAGGGATAAGTCGGAGTAATCCGCCATGTTATCGAGTTGGCGTTTGGCAGCATCAGCGGGGTTATCCGATTGATTATCTTCGAGGTCAGGATTATCTTTATCAAAGATTTCTTTTCCGTCGAGTACTTTCTTAATATCGTAAGAAGTGAGGTGGATTTCATCCAAAAATTTCGTTACCAATTTCTCTACATCAGGCGTTTCAACGTTTTCATTTATTTCTAAATTATCCCGCCAATTTTTAAATACTTCCGAGCGAAGAATGGCATCGTTCAGACTTTCGTTTGGTTTAATTTCTATTCCCAGAAAGTAATCGTAAAACGCTTTGGTAAATGGTCCAATTTGCTGCGGACCTTTCACGATAACGCCTTTCAAAACCGTGTACAAATCGCCTAAAGTACGTACTAAGTTCTTGTGAATTGCCTTTTGCAACAAAAGCAAGGTGCGGATATCAGCGGAAAGGCCGTGAGTTCGAAAACGTTCGGGAAGGGTGGAGAACATTTATATTAAAGTTGAAGTACAATTCAATTTGCGAAATACGTTTCAATTTTTCTACTCCTGATAAACCACTTGCAAAACTGTTTGCCCAACGACTTTCAACGTATTTTTATCAATCACATCCATGTCGTCATCGTGTGTATGCCACGCTTCGAAAAAGGTATTTTCGGTTCTTCGAAGGTCAATAATGTCTATCATATTAATGCCCGTATTTTGGATAATAGGAACGTGATCATCGGTAATGCCACCTTCCACTTTCTCATTTACGAAGTATTGACTGTAACCCAATTGGCTTGCGGTGTTCCAAACGTTCCGAACTACACTCGGAGAGGTTTGCACTGAGTAACCTTCCTGACGAAAAGTCGCTCCCTTTGCTCCGACCATATCCAGTAAAATACCAAAATATGCCGAATAATTCGGTTTGTGCAAATTCTTCGACCAATATTCCGAACCCAAACAATAGCCACCATAGGAAGTTTCGTCTTTTCCCGTATAACCTTTAGGAGTACCCCAGTCTTCGGCGTCAAAGAAGATAAAATCGATTCCAACATTTGGTTTGTTTTCGGCATTGGTGATTGTTCTCGCAATTTCTAACAAAACGGCAACGCCACTTCCACCGTCATTTGCTCCGCTGATTGCTTCGTTTTTACGTTCGTCGTCTTGGTCGGCAAACGGACGGGAATCCCAGTGAGCGGCAAGTAAAATTCGCTTGGTAGCCGCTGGATTATAAGACGCGACAATATTCTTGGCATCAAGCGTTTTGTTATCGTAAGTGGTGGCTTTAAAATCCTGCTCAATAATTTCCAATCCGCTGTTTTTCAACTCGTTGATTATCCACGCGGCAGTTTTTTTGTGAGCGGCAGTATTAGGAACCCTCGGACCAAAAGCTACTTGTTCGACTACGTAATTATACGCCGAATCAGCATTGAAAGCAGGAGCGGCTACGACGGGTTTATTTTCAACAGTTGTAGTTGATTCTTTTGAGCTATTTTTACAGCCGTACGCTAAGAACAAGCTTACGAAAATAAGAAATATACCTTTATTTTTTTTCATTGATAATCTGAGAAAATAGTGCGAATAAATATGATCTTAAGAAATCGGTCAAGTAAAGTACTTCTAGTACTAAACGTTGCGTAAAGCTATCAGATTTGAATCGTTTTGAAAAACTTATGGTGATATTGATCGTTGAAGAAGTGAAGATATTGCCCAAAAACAATAATCTTGCTACATTTACTTTACTTTCAAAATTACGTTGCTTACTAATAATCAATAACTTACTCATGAAAAGGCTCCTCCTAAGCGTCTTTGTCATCACCACATTTGTGGGCTTGACATCCATTAAATCGTCTTCAAGTGACCCAACTGAAGTTTTTGGCGGGGCTACTCGGTTCGTTAATTACAAGATTTTTGGAAAAAAATACGCCAAAACGCCCATTTACAACTCGAAATTAAAAGGACACGCCTACTATATTGTTAGCGGACACGGTGGTCCTGACCCCGGGGCGATGACAAAAAAAGGCAACGTCTGGATTTCGGAAGATGAATATGCGTACGATGTGAGTTTACGGTTAGCACGTAATTTAATCGGTCACGGAGCAACCGTTTACATGATTACCCGCGACGAAAACGACGGTATTCGGGACGCCCGGATTCTGCCAATGGACAAAGACGAAACTGTTTGGGGCGGAAAAAGCATGCCGCTAGATCAAAAAAGCCGCTTGAACCAACGGACTTCAATTATCAACAAATTATATTACGCTAACCGGAAGAAAGGTTACAAAACACAACGGGTAATTGTTACGCACATAGACTCCCGCTATGTAGGACGAAAAGTGGATGTTTTCTTTTACCATAATGGCAATAGCAGCAACGGCAAAATGCTGGCAAACACGATGTTTAACACAATTAAGAAAGAATATACAACGCACCAAAAAGGCCGTGGCTACGATGGCGTAGTCTCTTCACGAGATTTGTGGATGTTACGAGAAACCAAACCCACAACAGTTTATATCGAGTTGGGAAATATCCAGAATGCTTTCGATCAAAAGCGTCTGCTTATTTCTGATAACCGTCAGGCAATCGCCAATTGGTTGGCTTTGGGAGTTCTGAAGGGAGAATGAGATTATTATGGTAGTGTGAACGATAAACAATAATACCATGAATTTATCTTTCTATTTTCATTCAGTACAAATCCCTCCTCATTGAAAATTTTAGCACTTCTTTCATTTCCGTGATATATTTGCAGCTTTTGGCAAAAGAGGAGAAAGGCGGTTTACACTCTTCATGCAAAAGAATTTGGGTTATTGGTTTACAAGACTTTTGATTGAACGCAACATATCTTCTGAATAGCTGAAGTGGTGAAATACTGATCTCATAATTACATAATCGAAAGTTTTATCTTCAACATTGATTGATTTTTCAGGTGAGCGTATGGAGTGAAATTCTTTATTTCCAGTTTTTCAACAAAATGATCCATGTTCGTAAATCAGCAATCAGTTCTCGTCCCAGGCCCAGTCAATGCAGTGTTTCAGGTCTTTAATGACCATATTATTCGCTTTAAAATACGCTCGTATCTCGTCTACTTTACCGTAGTTTTTGGCTTCTTTGTATTCTTTGTAGAGGTTCAGCATACCGTTTACTACCGTTTCGCCATCACCAAGTTGTTCGGATTTTAGACCGAGAATATCCTCGAAGAAAATAACGTAATTTTCTTTTAGTTTCGTGAACGTTTCTTCGCCCAATTCAGCGGATTGAAGCTGCTCCATAAACATCATATTCACGTATTTCAACATCGTGAATAATTGGGCAATCGCCACGGCGGTATTCAGGTCGTCGTTCATAGCGATGTAGAACGTTTCCATCGCTTTATCCACAAAACCTTTTGCCTTTTCATTGATTGGTAAATCGGCGGCTTCGTATTCCATTTCCTTTATCATTCGCAAGCCATTCACTAGGCGACGAAACGCCTTCTGAGAGCCTTTCAAAGCATCGTTCGAGAAGTCGAGTGTACTGCGATATTGCGATTGTAACATGAAGAATCGCACCGTCATGGGGCTGTACGGTTGGTCTAAAACTTCGTGACTTCCCGCAAACATTTCGGCGGGCAAAAAGCTGTTGCCTAGCGACTTAGACATCTTCTGCCCGTTTACGGTCAGCATATTAGTATGCATCCAATATTGCACCGGAGCTTCGCCGGAAAGTCCGGTCGATTGAGCAATTTCACATTCGTGGTGCGGGAACTGTAAGTCCATTCCACCGCCGTGAATATCGAATTTATCTCCAAGGTATTTTGTACTCATACACGAACATTCCAAATGCCACCCAGGAAAACCATCTCCCCACGGACTCGGCCACCGCATTATATGTTCGGGCGAAGCATTTTTCCAAATCGCAAAATCTAACGGATTCCGCTTTTCAGATTGCCCATCAAGAGTACGAGTCTCATTCAGCAAGTCCTCCAAAATTCGCCCCGAAAGTTTCCCGTAATTTCCGCCACCGGCGTTATATTTTTCAATATCAAAATACACTGAACCATTTGATTCGTACGCTAAACCTTTTTCAATCAGCTTTTTAACTGCTTCAATTTGTTCGATGAGGTGCCCCGTAGCCGTTGGCTCAATAGAAGGCGGCAGAAAGTTGAATTGATCTAACACCCAGTGAAAATCATTGGTGTAGCGTTGCACCACTTCCATCGGTTCGATTTGCTCCAACTTCGCCATTCGACCGATTTTATCCTCGCCTTCATCACCATCTCCAACCAAATGTCCTACGTCCGTGATATTTCGCACGTAGCGTACTTTATAACCTAGGTGTTTGAAGTAACGAAACAGTACATCAAACGCCAAAAACGTTCGTACATTTCCGAGGTGTGCATTACTGTAAACTGTTGGTCCACAAACGTAAATTCCGATATAACCCTCGATTAGCGGCTTGAAAACTTCTTTTTTTCGGGTGAGGGTATTATAAATTTTTATGGGTGTTTGCATGGGATATTTTAACTTTGGCTATCAGCTTTTTAAAAACGAATTTAACGTTGTTTATGAAATGAACTTATCAGACAACACTCACTGTATCAGCATGTAAGTCAAATTTTGCGTCGGAACTAATGAATTGGAAAATTTTTAGCTTTAGAAGCTACTAACAGAAGTCGATCAAAGGGGTCTCTGTATTCATCAGATGAAGGAATATTTTTATTATCTTCTAATATCCAAGTTAGTAGTTGAGTATCGAGTAAGTAGGCCATTTAGTACATATATTCTTTCAAGTCATCAAGGGATTCATTGAAATCATCGGGCAATCCGACTTTACCTTTCAACGTACCTAAAATCACTTCATTGTTTTCGTCTTGTTGAATACTATCTTAACAAAAAAGTAACGATTACCTTTCCTTTTTTCTTCCCTTCAGGTTTTTCATCTAACGGAATAACCCCATTTTTATGAACTCCTTCTACGGTTGTCAACATAGTTTTACTTATTAATCTATCACAAATCTAACGGATTTACGGCAAAACAAGTACCAACCTCGCCATAACTATCACTCCTCGGATTGCTATTTCCCGTTTAACACCTTTTTATTCCGTACTTTTGAGGCATTACGCATGACTATTAAGCCGCGTTTTACCTCTTACTAACGTCCAGCTATGACCGAGTTTCCGCCCTGTCCAAAGTGTAAATCAGAATTTACATATCCACTAGATAGTCTAATGGTTTGCCCAACCTGTTTTCACGAATGGAATCCCGAAATTACTGCCGAAGAAACTACTATTATTGAAAATACTAACAAAGTATTCGACTCAAACGGCAACGAATTACAAGACGGCGACACCGTAGTAGTCATAAAGGATTTGCCCGTAAAAGGTGCACCGAAGCCAATGAAATCCGGAACGAAAGTAAAGAATATTCGCTTAACTGATGGCGACCATAATATTGACTGCAAGATTGATGGTTTTGGCTCAATGGGATTAAAGTCTGAGTTTGTAAAAAAAGCGTAAGAGCGAAAATCTTTTCGCCCCTACGCCCCAACGAATGAATATATACACCGTAACCACTAAGAAACTCATTCGGGAGTTCTACCAATTCCCAGTGCGACTATACGCCGATAATCCGTACTGGATTCGACCGCTGGATGACGACATAGAAAAGTTATTCGACAGGTCTAAAAACGAATTATTCGAGGAAGGAAGCAAAGCCATTCGATGGCTGGCAATTGACGAGAATAATCAAACCGTTGGGCGGGTAGCCGCGTTTGTAAACCAACGTATAATAGATGAAGGGGACTCACAAGTTGGCGGAGTTGGATTCTTCGAAAGCGTCAACAGTCAAGAAGTTGCCGATTTCTTATTCAATAATGCAAAGCAATGGCTTTCAGAGAACGGTTGCAACACTATGGACGGCCCAGTTAACTTCGGCGAACGAGATTCTTGGTGGGGTTTGCTCGTAAGCCCGTTTGATTTAGAACCCACTTACGGCATGAATTATCATTTACCATATTACCAAAGTCTGTTCGAAAATTACGGTTTTCGTGATTATTTTCAGCAGTACACATATTGGTCTCAACTCGACGAAAAATACCTGAGAGAAAACGTCAACCGTCGCATTTTTGGACGTGCCGAAAAGATTTACGCTACCGAAGGTTACGAGTTCAAGCACTTAGATAAGAACAATCTCGCTAAATTCTCCGAAGATTTCAGAACCATTTATAATAAGGCGTGGGGGAAGAATCTCGTTTCCGGCGAAATGACGAAAGAGCGTGCCGCTCAAATTCTGAAACGCATGAAACCCATTATGGTGCCGGAGTTACTTTGGTTCGGATATTACGAAGGCGAGCCAGTCGCCTTTTTCTTTTCTTTACCGGAATTGAATCAACTTTTCAAATACGTAAATGGTAAATTAGATTTGATCGGTAAGCTCAAGTTTCTGTATTATAAATTGATGAAAGTTAACCGCAAAACGTCGGGAATAATTTTCGGCGTTGTTCCTGAATTTCAAGGAAAAGGCGTGGAGTCGGCGATTGGTTTGGCATTAACAAGGGCATCCTGGCAGCCCGGTTTTCAATACCGAGAAATCGAACTAAACTGGATCGGTGACTTTAACCCAAAGATGCTCGGCGTAATTCGTTTACTCGGAGTAAAAAAATACAAAACTTACATTACGTACCGTTATCTTTTCGACCGAGAACGTCCGTTTGAGCGTTTTAAATTGGAAAAATAAGCTACGTAAAGTCGAAAAACTTTTCGCCCTGACCTATGAAAACTCCGAACCAACAAATGCGGGAAATACTTCGCGAAAAACTTCCCAAAAACTCCGTAGAATACGCTTTTAGTTTGTGGGAAAACGAACCGTTTTCTTTCAAAATTACCCGAACCCGAAGTACCTGTTTAGGAAACTATAGTTACCGAAATAGTAAGCACAAAATCACGGTGAATCACGATTTAAATCCGTACCAGTTTTTAATCACCTACGTTCATGAAATAGCTCATCAGCACGTTTTTATCAATCATATAATTGGCAGAGCGAAACGGGTGTCTCCACACGGAGAGGAGTGGAAGAATACGTTTACGGAGTTAATGAAACCTGTTTTGAATAAGGATATATTTCCACCGAACGTTCTGCGTTTGCTAAGACTTCACATGGCTAATCCACCCGCCTCCACCGTGCGGGATATTGCCTTGATGAAATCGATTCAATTGTTTGACAAAAAAATAGTTACAGTCGAAAACGAACTACATTTAGAAAATTTAGAGCAAGGCGAAGTATTCATTTTCAAGAAGCGAATTTTCACTAAACTGGAAACCCGCAGAACCCGCATTTTGTGTTTGGAAAATAAGTCAAAACGAAAGTTTACCATTCCAAAAATAGCGGTGGTGAAAAGGGTTTTGTTAGATTAGATATTATCGGCTATCCCTGATTTTTTCTAATTCAGTAACATCAATTTGATCTTTTGAACAATTAGTTACTTTTTTTTGCAGAAACGGCACTTCAACATCTTTTACTTTAGCAATACTTGCGTAAGAAAAGCACTCGTCGAAACGAGCTTGTTCAAAGCCTTTGGTGTAAATCATCACATCCAATTCTAACCCTTAGTTTAAAGAAAATGTAGTCTATCCCGGCACAAAGTCAATCGTTTCTATTTGTGGTAGATCTGCGGAGTTTGGTTCATTCAATACTTTTCTAAAAGCTAATCTGTTGCCTTTTGTATCTTTGATCCAAACATCTACATCTCCAGTAAAGCTATGTAAGTTTACAGCAAAGCCACCAACACCAACCATTATATATTTTAGATTGCACTCTGAAAATGCACGCCAAATTTCTAATAAACCTTCATCACGTACGTCCATTCTGTGGCATTTTTTTGTGTGTAACTTCAGCTTTATCCATCATTTTTTTAGCCCGCATGAGTTGCATCATTTTACGAAACCGCTGCTCATGCACATTCAACTCCGATATTTTCTTCCCTAAATAAAGCTCTTCTTCCCTTTTCATGTAAGATCCGTTTTACGTGAAAAATAAACTTTAATTCCTCGGTAAACCATTCTTACCCCACAATTCGTTAGTTTTAAACACGCTGCAATAAATCAACACGTTGAAGAAAGTTTTATCCGTCATACTGTATTCTCTGCTATTCTTTCAAACAAAGGCTCAGCCACCTTTTGTGTCGGGTGAGTGGCTAAAAATTGCCGTGACCGAAACGGGTATTCACCGAATCAATGCCGCCGATTTAGTGAAGTTACAAATCAGAAATAAAGCCAGCAACAGCTTTCAACTCTTCGGTTTCACGCAACGGCAACTCCCACAACCGAATAACGCTGAGAAAGGCGAACTCAGAGAAGTAAGCATTGAAATCTCCGACGCCGACAATCAATTTTCTCGTAATGACTATTTACTTTTTTATGCTGAAGGCCCGAACACGATCTCTGTAACTGATTCGCTTACGTTTACACATCAAACCCACGCCTACAGCGATACTACATTTTACTTTTTATCGGTTTCAGGGAATGCAGTGGGGAAGAGAATTCAACGAGTAAATCCCCTTTCAAACGATAACGCCACGCCTGTCAATTTTTATGACGATCCCTACGTTTGGGAAGACGAATCCGTAAACCTCGAAAACTCTGGTCGGCAGTGGTTTGGACAGTTTTTTAACGCAAAAGTTGATTTCGATTTGCCAGTCGAAGGTATTATTCAGAACTCAAAACTTCGCATTGAATCGTCTCTTTTGGGAACACTTCGCACAAACGAGGAAGTTGAACTTTCAATTGGAAACAACTCCTTCGGAACGCATAAGTTACAATCCAGTCGCTACGATGCCCGAGACCCGTTCTTTCGCTACGCCCGCCGCGGACTTATTGATAATCAGGTATTTGCAATTAATTACGCAGGTATGAGCAGTAAACTGACTTATCGGTTTAAAAACTCAATCGCTTCGCCTTCGGGCGGATACATTGACTATTTTTTGGTTCATTCAAAACGAGCATTGCGGTTCTACGAAAAGCAAACGACTGTTCGGAGTTTTGAGAGTGTAAAAAATGAAGTAACCAGGTTCTCCGTCCAAGATTATTCAACCAATAAACAAATTTGGGAAGTAACAAATCCGTTTGAAATCAATGCAATCGAACCCGCTGTTTTAGGAACGCAAGCGACGTTTGATTCGAATACAAAAAATCAAGTGCGGACTTTTCAATTATTCACAATCGAAAACGCAATTCCTCCAATAAGTGTTCAGCATCTTGAGAGCCAACAACTCGAGTTTTCAGAAATTCCGAACCTATTTATTATTAGTCCGAAAGCATTTTTATACGAAGCCAACCGACTTGCTGACTTTAGGCGAACACATGATAAACTTAGCGTAGAGGTAATTTCGGTAGAACATATATATAATGAATATTCCTGCGGGATGACCGACCCAACGGCGTTGCGAAATTTCATTCGGGAAGCGTGGAAACAATCGCCCGAAAAGCTGAAGTACGTTTTACTGTTTGGTGATGCCACATTCGATTACAAAAATAAGCTCAACCTCGCCGAAAATGGCGGGAGGAACAGCATTCCGACGTACGAAAGTCGGGAATCACTCGAACCAGTTTACAGTCATTCGTCTGATGACTACTTCGGTTTTTTGGAAGAAAATGAAGGAAAGTGGGGCGAAGGGATTGTCCGTTTCGGAAGTCTCGACGACCGCACCGCCGAAGATCATACTTTAGATATTGGCGTGGGGAGATTACCTATCAGGAACGCTACGCAAGCAAAACAAGTAATTGATAAGTTGATTTACTACGATACTTCGCCCCACCGTTTCGGAAGCTGGCGAACGCAGCTTAGCTTCCTCGCCGACGACGAAGATGCGGGTTTTGATTATAACATTCACTTAAAAGATGCTGATCGGCTTTCCCGAATCGCCTCAAATGCCACTTCCACTTTTTACGTAAATAAAATGTATTTGGGAGCTTTTCCACAAACTTCAACGCCCAACGGGAACCGCTCTCCTGAAGCTCGAAAGGCCCTCGATGAGGCAGTTCAGAAGGGTTCGTTAATTATGAATTATAACGGTCACGGCTCCGAAGACGGCTGGACAGACGAGAAAGTATTAACCATTGAGCAGCTTTTACATTGGCGAAATCTCAATAATTTACCGCTAATGCTTACTGCTACTTGTGAGTTTGGAAGGTACGATAGCCCCGGCGTGGTATCAGGAGCAGAACTTGCTATTTTGAACCCAAGGGGGGGAGCAATCGGATTACTCACTACCACCCGGCCCGTTTACTCAACTACTAATTTCTTATTGAATAGTGCATTCTTCGAAGCATTAAAGTCCACTAAAGAGAATCCACGGTTAGGGGATATTTTTCGGTTAACTAAAAATGCTTCCATCAGCGGAATGGCAAATCGCAACTTCGTTTTATTGGGCGACCCATCCATGAAATTGGCGTTGCCGCAAGATAAAATTAGCGTATTGACAATAAACGGCTTATCACCCGAAAATCAACAAATCAAAGCTTTACAAAAGGTAAGACTAACTGGCAAAGTCGAAGATCATAATTTTGACGGAAACGTACAAGTCGTAGTGTACGATAAGGCTTCGCAATTACAGACATTAAAAGAAAATAGCCCTCGTACGGCAACCTTCGAATCGTTTCAGAATATCATTTACAAGGGAACCGCACGGATTGAAAAAGGGAATTTTGAAATAGCGTTTATCACTCCGAAAGATATTGACTACCGCGAAGGCAAAGGACAAATGTATTTTTACGCCGTAAATACAGACAGTACGACGGATATTGCCGGAAGTTTTAATGCATTTACGATTGGTGGCAGCGAAGCTGGTTTTACAGCTGACGATACCCCACCCAAGGTTGTGTTAGAAGTGGACGACTCCAACGTATTAACCGCATTAATCAGCGATGAAAACGGAATTAATTTATCTCGTACGGGCATTGGCCACGAAATATTATTGACGCTGAACGACACACTACAAATCATTGCAAACAATTATTATACAAGCAATCAAGATTTCAGAAACGGGCAATTAACATTTCCCTTCGGAACTTTGCCAGAGGGAGCTTATACCGTTCGCTTGAAAGTATGGGATACATATAATAACGCTACTGAGGCATCGTTAGATTTTATAGTTAAAGATAATGGATTAAACTTGCAGTTGATTAATCTCTTTCCAAACCCAACAAGCGGGAAATTGACGATTGACGTAAAGTATTCAGCAAATTCTGACAGCGATTTAAATTTTAGCATTCAACTTTTCGATAGTTTCGGAAAATTAGTTTACGAAAAAGAAGAGAGTTGCTATTTTTGCGATTCAAGCCGTCAACTAACCGCTGACGTGCGGAAAAAAGCACTGGCAAACGGTACGTATTTCCTGCGTGTGGGGCTGAAAAATCTGAGCAGTAATGCACAAAGTAATGCCTCGGCAAAGGTTATCTTTTGGAAATAGTCATTAAAAATTAGTAATTTCGTGCTTCGATAGCAAACAATACAAATTTGTATGAATAAAAAGACCGCTGTTCTATTGGCGTGTAGCCTGATTTCTGCCGCTCAATTGGTGCGGGCACAAGCCATTACGAATAATTATAGGGTTGTTAATGCCGCCGTTCCATTTTTGACCTTTTCCCCAGATTCCCGTCATGCGGCATTAGGTGATGCTGGAGTTGCCTCATCTCCCGATGCTAATTCTATCTACTGGAACACCGCAAAACTTGCCTTTATAGATAAAGAGCAGGGCGGTAGCCTTTCCTACGCTCCGTGGCTGCGAAACCTGACGGGAGATATGGGTTTGATAAACGCTACGTACTTCAAAAAAATAAATAAAACGCAGGCTCTAACCGTTGGTATTAATTACTTCAATCAAGGCCTGATTCAGTTCACGACTAATACGGGTGCCTCCGCAGGAGATTTCCAATCCCGTGAATTTGCGATAACGGGTGGCTACACTACCAAGCTAATGCAGGATTTATCAATGGGAGTGAATATAAAATATATAAACTCTAACCTGATTGGTAATCAGGTCATCAATGGTCAGGCAAGCAAGCCAGGAAATTCAGTAGCGAGTGACATAAGCTTTTATTACCAAAAAGACCGCCCAACTCAGCGGTTTGAGCGTGGAGTGAGTGCTTCTTACGGCTTGGTATTTCAAAACGTGGGTGGTAAGATTAACTATGGCACAAACCTAGCTTACTTTCTTCCCGCAAATATGAAACTCGGAACGAACATCAATATTCGTCCTGACATGCATAATTCATTCAATTTATTGTTTGATGTTAATAAATTAATGGTTCCAACTCCTCAGTTAAACGGAACAATTCCTGACGTTGGAGCAATGCAAGCTATTTTTAGTTCGTTTGGTGATGCACCCGACGGCTTTAGCGAAGAACTGCGGGAATTCAATATATCGGCGGGAGTTGAATATATGTACGAAAACCTATTGGCGTTGCGTGGAGGTTATTTCTTCGAGCCCAATTCTAAAGGCGGCCGTAGGTATTTCACAACGGGTCTCGGCTTTCGTTTAAAAGAAGATTATGGACTTGATTTAGCCTATTTAATTCCCACAACATCTGGTAGCCCGCTGGCCAATACTTGGAGATTATCCTTCGTATTTGATTTGAAAGGAAGGCTGAGTAATTCACCAAGCGATGATATTACAAGAGAAGAATAAATATTCAGCGATTGATATAGCAAGTATACAAGCAAAAAGCCATCGCGAAATTTCGCAATGGCTTTTTGTTGCTCAATATTTAATCGTTTTCAGTGGTCTTTTATCACGGTACTTGCAAAAATAATCAGTTAATATCCAAGTGAGGTCGTCGCAACTTTTCAATACCCGATATATTACCTGAATTGGTAAAATAGCTATTATCAACTAAGAGTATAAGTTCAGAAAAGCTACAAAAGCGTAAATCAGTAGAAATATAAGAGTAGCGTAAATAACAAAATATCCTTTTTTATAGCCCTTTTTATTTTATTACAAATAGACATAAGTAGTTGCACGGGTTTGGTTTGCGTTATTTTGTTTGACCCCGCTAGAGGTAAGTCAGGTATTTATAGGAGACCATAAATATCCAATCCCATCGGGGTCGGATAGTATAAACCAATTACCAGCAAATACTTAGCTACGGAAAGTTTATAGCATATTCTGGCTCTTCAACAACCCATAAAACTAAAATTTTACGGAAAATATAAATTAATACTTTATTATCATTAATTTGTGAAGTTATTGCACTTTTAAACCAAATCTAATTAAATATTTCTATGAAAATATCCGCTGAAAAAACTTTTTTGGAATACTTCTATCACTGGGAATCAACCAAGCCCGATGAAGTTTACATGCGGCAACCTTTCGGCGATACGTTCCGTGACTTTACATGGAAAGAAGCTGGACAGCAAATGCGTACAATCGCCGGCTACTTAAAAGATCAAAACCTACCTCCGAAAAGTAATATTGGCTTAGTTTCAAAAAATTGTGCGGAATGGATTATCACAGACCTTGCTATTCTTCACGCGGGTCACGTTTCTGTTCCGTTTTATCCAACACTTATTGACGACCAAATTGAACAGGTAGTTTCACACAGTGAATGTAAATACCTTTTTGTGGGTAAACTAGATAACTGGCCAGGAATGAAAAAAGGCATCCCTGAAGGTGTTCAATGCATTTCTTTTCCTACCTATAATGCTGATCCTGATCACTTACAGTGGAATGACTTACTTGAGAAACATCAACCAGTTACTGAAAACTACCAGCCCCAACTTGACGGACTGATGACCATTATCTATACATCAGGCACAACCGGAAATCCTAAAGGGGTAATGCTAAACTTCAAGGCATTTGCCGAAGGAGTAAACGCATCGAGCCATGTAGCTAAACTTGAAGTAGGCCCTAATATATTTTTCTCTTATTTACCACTCTGCCACATAGCCGAGCGATGCATCGCAGAGTGTGCAGGTATTACCACCGGCGGTATTACTTACTTTGCTGATACGCTCGATACTTTTGCCAAAAACTTACAGGATGCCAGCCCAACCCACTTTTTAGCAGTGCCACGCATCTGGACGAAATTTCAGCAGACTATTCTAAGTAAAATACCACAGAAAAGGCTGAATTTACTTCTAAGAATTCCAATTCTTAATGGTATTATTAAGAAAAAAATGAAGGCAGCATTAGGGCTCACCGATGCTATTTGCGTGCTAACAGGTGCCGCACCGATGCCTGCTTCCCTCATCCAATGGTTCAGAAGAATTGACATCTATATTCAAGAAGCGTACGGAATGACCGAAAATCTCGGTGCAGTCTGTATGATGCCCCGTGAAAGAATAAAAGATGGCAGCGTGGGGAAATTATATCCAGGTATAGAAGTTAAACTCCATCCGCAAACTGGGGAAATACTTACCCGCTCAGCATGGAACATGGATGGCTACTTCAAAGAGCCGGAGGTCACTGCCAAAACTATTGATAACGACGGTTGGATACAAACCGGAGATGTGGGAGAACTTGACAGTGAAAACTACCTAAAAATTACGGGTAGGGTAAAAGAAATGTATAAAACTGCCAAAGGAGAATACGTTGCTCCCGCTCAAATTGAAATGGGCTTCGCCGAAAACTCAATGATTGAGCAAGTATGCGTGGTAGGTCAGAGTTTACCTCAACCCGTTGCGTTGGTAATCTTATCGACCTTTTGTTCAAATACACCGCAGGAAGAAGTGAACCGAAGCTTGGCAGAAACACTGAATAAATTGAACCCAAGTTTAAAGTCTTACGAACGGGTTAACAAGGTAATTGTATTAAAAGAGCCATGGTCAGTAGAAAATAATATGATGACCCCAACATTTAAACTAAAGCGGAATATCATTGAGGGCAAGTTTGAAGAACTGACCCGTACATGGTATGAAATAAAAGAAAAAGTAATCTGGGAGAAGTAAAACCCTTACTGCATTTAATATTTAATCAAAAGCCTCACTTCTAATCAAGTGGGGCTTTTACATTCAACACGCTTTTTGGGACTGAAGGAGAGTAGTATCAATGACAATCAGTTATTTACTATCCACCCTTCATTGAGTACCGAGCTGAATCTACAAAACGTAACCTTAATAGGTTTCTCAATGAGCGGTGGCTAAATAGTTCGCTACTTTACGAATCCGACAGAATTGCTAAAGCCACGTTAATTTCTTCCACTATACTTTTGGTACCTCAGAAAAACGATAACCCTGATGGTATTCCACAGGAAAGTCTGGATAGAATTTTAGATTCAGTTAAAAGCGACTGAATAACATTTTTAGGGGATTTTATAATGTAACCGTTCCTACGTTAATTATACAAGAAGATGACGTGCCACACGAACTAAACCTGCCCCACAGAGACGAACTCAATAAAATATTGATTGAGTTTTTCAAGAGCTAATAGTTCACACTTTAACTTTGTAAAAAGGAGAGCCTGTACTCTCCTTCTTTTATGTCGACCTTTTTATACCTTAAAGCTCCGATGAGCGTCCAGTTTTATAAAAATAAATAACAGGATTGTAAATGACCAAAGCGAAGAACCTCCATAACTAATGAGCGGAAGCGGAATCCCGATTACGGGCATTAATCCAATAGTCATGCCAATATTTATCATGAGGTGAAAAAATAGGTATCCCGCCACGCAGTAGCCGTAAATTCGGGCAAAGGTATTTCGCCCTTGCTTCTCCGCCAAGTTAATTAATCGGGTAATTAGTACTAAAAATAAGACAATGACGATAACGCTGCCCACAAAACCCCACTCCTCCCCTACGGTACAAAATATGAAGTCAGTTTCCTGCTCAGGTACGTAATCAAATTTCGTTTGAGTTCCCTGTAAGTACCCTTTTCCAATAAAACCACCCGAACTAATCGCAATGCGGGATTGATTGACATTCCAACCTACGCCCATTGGGTCAATATTCGGATTTACCAGAACCGTAATTCGCTTTTGCTGGTGCGGTTTCAGAACATCATTTAGCAAGAAATCCACCCCAAAAATAAAACCTGATGCCAGCATAAAGATAGCGACAATCCTGAGAATATTATTTCGGTTTTGCTCCCTCTTTTTTAATACGAACCGAAAAAAGGCAAGGCATAGTATCGCAATTCCAGCCACAATCCACCATTTAGGAAATACTAAGGCTAATACAAATAAGATAATGAACGTAATACCTAATGCCGGAAAAATTCCAGGCAGCCCTTCTCGATACAACGGAATAATAAGAGCCGCAAATGTAAGTGCTGAACCAGTTTCGTTTTGCAGAATGACAATAATTGGTGGAACAATGATTATCAGTATTGCCTTTATAGCGTCACTAAATTGGGTGATATTAACCAACTGCCCGCTGAGGTATTTTGACAACGCCAGAGCAGTCACAATTTTGGCAAATTCTGCTGGTTGAAGCGAAAAAGTACCAATTTTCAACCACGAACGTGATCCTTTTATGTCTGTCGCTAAAAAGATGGTCGCAATTAGTATTACGATAACCACTCCGTAGAAAATATAAGCGAGCGTATCGTAAATATTATGATCGATAAATAAAATCAACATGATGATAATTCCGGCTCCGCAGATAAATAGCATCTGCAATCCCGCCCGATGATCGAGCGAGAAAAGTGTCATAGCCTCATCTGGTTTATAAACGGCGGCATATATATTTAGCCACCCTATAATCAATAGCGTAGCGTAAAGCAGAATAGTAATCCAATCAACCCCTTGTTTAATATTTATTTCCCTTGCCATTCGTTGAATGAATTTCTTCCTCAGATTGTATTGTTATCGAAATTTTATTGAAGTATTAGTTTGCCAGCCCGCTGACTTGCCGTGGTGTTAAAATTCATTGCTTTTACCTGCTCTGCAATTGCCCGACGTTCTACTTGCCCTTTGATATATTTCTCGATTAAAAGCGAAGCAATGGGAGCCGCTACGGAACCACCAAAGCCACCGTTTTCTACTACTACCGCAATGGCAATTTTAGGGTTATCACGGGGGGCAAATGCTATAAAAATGGAGTGATCCTTTCCTCGCTTGTTTTGCGAAGTTCCTGTTTTTCCGCAGACAGCAATATCAGGAATAACCCCCCTATAATTTACCGTTCCTTGTTCTACGGCATCCTGCATTCCCTGAAACAATGCCTCAAAATATCTTGCTTCAATTCCCGTCTGGTGCACTTCACTCAGTGCTCCATTGATACCTCCGGTGCGTTGACCTATTCCTTTCACCAGATGCGGCGTAATCCAATAACCTTTGTTCGCAATTATGGCGGATACATTGGCAAGCTTGAGCACGTTTACTCCGAGTTCTCCTTCACCAATCGCTAATGAATATACGTTTGAGAACTTCCATTGATTTGCTCCGTAAACCCGATCATACCGAGCTACCGTAGGCAAAAGTCCTTCCTTTTCTCCTGGAATATCAACGCCCAATTTTACACCAAACCCAAAAAGTTGCACCATATCGTGCCAGCGTCTCAGCCCTTTTCTTGCGGCAGCGTACGAACTACTACCGGCTTCATCACTCAAGATTTTCCTGAATACGTGGTAAAAGTATTTATTACAAGATTTCTGCACGGCATTGTGCAGGTTAGACATGTGGTACGCGGAATGACCGTGACAACCCGGAGGAGCCGAGAGGAAAAAAGAACTACTTGGATCAATGACTCCTAATTGCATACCCACGGCTGCCTGTACCATTTTGAAAGTTGATCCAGGACGATAAAAGGAAGTTGTCGTACGGTTAATTAATGGCTTATCTAAATCACGGGATAATATCTTAAAATTTGCCGAGAATTCACGCCCCGAAAGAGCATTTGGGTTGTAGGTTGGATACGAACCCATGGCGAGTATCTCGCCCGTTTGCGGCTCGATTGCTACTATCCCACCCACTTTCCCTTCAAATAAGCTATCGGCAAGTTGCTGAACTCCTAAGTCAATACTTGAATACAAATTTGTTCCGATAGTTGCCAACGTATCAAACTCACCTTCGGCGTATGAGCCTTTATCTACTTGGTGCACGTCCATCATCTTGAAACGTACCCCACGAGTCCCCCGTAATTCTTTTTCGTACTGTTTTTCAATACCCGTTAACCCAATATAGTCTCCTTTGCGGTAATAGGTTTGCCCTTCAAATTGTTCTCTCGGAATTTCAGCAATGTAGCCAAGAGCGTTTGACATCGTATTACCAGGATACGTACGAAAAAAAGATTGTTCAAAATGAAACCCCGAAAAACTCACCATTGCATCGGCAATCCGAGCAAAATCCTCTTTAGATAATTGACGAGTAAAAGCAGATGCCCTGTTTACTGAATACTTGGTGGCAACCGCCATTGTACTGTCAAAATAGGCACGATTAATCCCCAACATAGAACAGAACCGTAACGTATCAAGGTTTTTCACTTTCCGGGGGGTTACATACATATCGTAGACCTCCACGTTGGCGACCATTAGTTTACCGTTTCGGTCGTAAATCTGTCCGCGTAGAGGAATTTGTATCTCCCGTCGGATGGCACTACCGCCATCTATTGATTGGTATTTATTATCAATAATCTGGAGGTACATCAATCGGGTTGTGTAAATTAACCCGATAGTAAAGAAGAAAAAGAGTATAATTTGTTTCCGGTTATCCAGCATATATTACCTGCCCACACAATTATTTAGAGAAATATTACCCAAATTTCATCAATTTTTACATAGCTTTAGTGAAATTTCCACACTATTTATTTAACGCTATTTTCCTGATGGATAGTTCTTTGAATACTCCAAAAATTTATTTAATTCCAACAGTATTGGCTCCTGATACCCAGCTACTTACGTTATCACCACAAGTATTGGAAGTAATACCCAAATTAAAAAAATTTTACGTCGAAGATGTCCGAACAGCACGCCGCTTCATTAGTAGCCTAAAATTAGAAATCGATATTCCTTCGCTCATTTTTTTCGAACTGAATAAAAAAACGAAAGAAGAAAAGGTTTTTAAGGAGATGAACAGAGAGAAACATAGCATCGGGGTTATGTCGGAAGCAGGTTGTCCAGGAGTTGCAGATCCAGGAGCAACTGCGGTAAAGATTGCTCATAAATTAGGGTGGAAGGTTGTCCCAATTGTTGGACCAAACTCCATGCTTTTAGCACTTATGGCGTCTGGTTTTAGCGGGCAGTCTTATGCTTTTAACGGGTATTTACCCATCGAAAAAGACAAACGAGTAACAGAAATAAAGCGACTCGAAGAACTTGCCCTGACAAAAAGGCAGACCCAGTTATTTATGGAAACACCGTACCGTAACAATCAAGTCATGGAAAGCCTCATACAACATTGCAGCCCTGATACCAATCTATGCGTAGCTATGAACATAACAGCCGCGGATGAGTTTATCAAGACAAAGACAGTCGCAGAATGGCAGTTGGATTTACCCGATTTACATAAGAAACCGACAATATTTCTTATCGGAGACGTTCGGAACAATAGTTGACATAGATATGGTAATATGGCTTGTACTATATTGCACAGTTTCTGTTAATTACTGCCATAAAAAGTGGATAGTAACCGTTCAAACAAAACACCATGCGAAACTGTATTAATATTGATTTACTTAAGCCGAAAGTCATAACTTTACTATTTCTACCATTATGGAAGCTATTACAATGACAGAAGAACGTACAGAAGAGAATAACGTGGCAGAAGAAACCGAAATAAGAATACCCCGTTATTCGGAATCAGAAAGGTACGTAGTCTTCAATACGGAATTTATACCGCACATAGACTCAATGTATAACTTTGCGTTTCGGCTAACTAACGACGAAGACGACGCAAACGATTTGGTTCAGGATACTTATATGAAGGCGTTTCGCTTCATAAATTCATTTCAACAAGGTACAAATGCAAAAGCGTGGCTTTTCAGGATTCTGAAAAACAGCTTTATAAACGATTACCGCAAGAAAAGTAAGCAACCCGCTAAAGTTGATTATCAGGAAGTAGAAACTACGTATAATTCGGAGTCAACTGATGCCGAAAGTACTACTGATTTAAGAACCGAAACGGTTCAGGATATGATTGGTGATGAGGTAGCGACAGCACTCAACAGCTTACCTGTTGATTTTCGTACGGTCATCATTTTATGCGATATTGAAGGGTTCACTTACGAGGAAATGGCGAAAATTCTCGACATTCCAATTGGCACAGTTCGGTCAAGATTGCACCGGGCTCGGAACTTATTAAAAGAAAAGTTGCGTTCTTATGCTAACACGATGGGTTACAAAAAGGCTTCCTAAACATTCATGGCACGCCAACGTTTCTCATTATGTTTAAAATTAGAATTTGTACCCAAACTTTCGCTAACATCAAATGAACGCCACGAAAAACATCGAGCCATTAAAACGGCATTGTGAGAACCATGAAAAGTGCATGCAGATGATACAAGCTGTACTTGACGGTTCAGCAACGGAAGAGGAAGTGAATGACTTCAAAGCGAACATAAATGATTGTATGCCGTGTATCGAAGGGTACGAATTGCAAAAATCAATAAAGGAGGCTCTTCAGCAAAAAATAGAAAAAAAATGCTGTCCAGAAAACACGCTTTCTAAAATCAGAGAGAAGTTAGGAATTGCCTCGGCACTATTAATATTTGCCGCCTTACAAGTAACAATCTTCAAAGTAATTCTCGAATCCTGAGAAATTAACTTAATAAAAATACTCTTTAAAAAAACCACCAGACACTTTTGGTGGTTTTTTGTTTAAACGCAACTACATAATATCTATAAATTATGATTACCTGGAATACCATTATAAGTTACTCTTCAAAAGGAAACCCTGAACCCGATAGCACCGTTGAAAAAACCGATGCTGAATGGAAAAAGCAACTCACCGAAGAAGAGTTTTACGTAACCCGTAAACACGGCACCGAAAGACCATTCAGCTCTGAAATGTGCAGTCTCTTCGAACTCGGAGAATACGCCTGCGTTTGCTGCGACACATTACTTTTTGATGCAAACGAAAAGTTTGACTCAGGAACGGGATGGCCGTCTTTTACACAGCCTGTGAAAGAAAATGCGATAGATTACATCAAAGATGAGTCTATGGGAATGATTCGAGTAGAAACACTTTGTAACACATGTAAAGCTCATTTAGGACACGTGTTTCCCGACGGACCCGCTCCAAGTGGCTTGCGTTATTGTATGAATGCCGTAGCTCTGAAAAAAATAAAAGAATAAAATCTTCTTTACCTCTTTTGAGTTTTGTCGTCGGATACCTTGGTGTCCGACTTTTTTTATGCCGTAACAGTATATTAATGTAAAAAACCGAAACTGTTTTATTCTTCAATTTCGTACGTCTACTAAATGCTACCGCCTACTAAGTAAATTATGAAATCACTCGCCATTGATGTCCCCACTAATGGAAACAAAAAACTCTCCGCCAATTTAGAATTACCTGCCGATAAAAAAGCAGAGCATTTTGCCCTATTTGCCCACTGCTTCACATGCAACAGTGACCTAGCCGCCGTGCGGAATATCAGCCGAGCGTTAACAACCCAAGGGTTTGGCGTGGTACGGTTCGACTTTACGGGTTTAGGCAATAGCGAAGGCGACTTTGCAGATACTAACTTTTCGGCAAACGTAGCTGATATTAAAGCAGTTTACCAATATATTTCGGATCATTACCAAGCCCCTGATTTACTCATCGGGCATTCTCTGGGAGGGGCAGCGGCTTTAGTAGCAGCAGCCGAAATTGACCAAGTTAAAGCCGTTGCCACCGTGGGAGCCCCGGCAGATATTCAGCACGTTCAGCATTTATTTTCGGCAGGAATTGACGAAATCCTTGAAAAAGGCGAAGCAATGGTCAATATCGGTGGGCGACCATTCAAGATTCAAAGACAATTTGTAGATGATTTAAAAAAACGGGACTTAACCACCATCCTGAGAGATTTACGCAAACCATTATTGATTTTGCATTCACCGCAAGATAGTATTGTGACTATAGACAACGCGGCAAAAATATATGCAGCAGCTTTTCACCCGAAAAGCTTTATTTCCCTTGACGGTGCCGACCACTTACTAAGTAAAAAGACAGACTCTGAGTACGCCGGGAATATTATTGGTTCTTGGGTAAAACGCTATTTCCCTAAACAGCAAATAAAAGGTAAGGAGACTAAAGGCGAACAGGTAGTAGCCCACCTTAACCTCTCAAATAATTTCACAACTCAGGTAAACACAGAAAAACATTCTATCATCGCTGATGAGCCAAGCAGTGTTGGCGGTGATGATTATGGCCCATCTCCGTACGAATTACTAAATGCCGGACTTGGAGCGTGTACGGCTATGACGCTTAAAATGTACGCCGAACGCAAAAAGTGGGACTTAAAAGAAGTCTATGTTTACCTGAGTCACAAGAAAAAACACGCAGAGGATTGTCAAACCTGCGAAGACGAGAAAGGGCCTAAAATTGACCATATCAAGAAAAAAATCGAGCTAATCGGTGACTTAACGGATGAACAACGAGTAAAACTAAAAGAGATTTCCTCCCGCTGTCCCGTTCATCGTACATTAGAAACTAATACGGTTATTGAGACGGAATTGTTATGAAGAGACCTCGGTGACTCATCGTTATTTTAATCAAATTTTCGCCCTCAAAAACACTTTGGTATCTCCTTGAATTGAACACATCATTCACAACAATTACTAAGTTTATCCAATTATTCATGAGCAACTTCCCAACCACCACATCCATACCGTAAACGGGCAAGCGATAGCTCTGAAAAGTTGGTAATTTGCTATCGGCATTACCATTTAACTGAAGGCTCTAATTATTACTAAACTTATAACTTACCATTGGTTTTGAGCAGGAAGCAATTTGCTACCACGTAACAGATGCCGCTTGCAACACAAAGTTGAATACGTTAGCATTACCCAAAATAGAAAATTCTTTCAGCGTGTCTTTTAAAGTGTTATCCATTCCGTATTGGATATCCGCCTTCGCATTGATAGAGATAGTCAGCAAAGTTGTTGGGTCACTTACCAACGGTTGCGTAAATCTCTTATTAAAGAAAGAAACCGCGAATCACGGCCTTTTTACGTGAATGTTTTATGCCAATCAACACATAAGTCCACGTTTATAAACGTATTTGACGGGCTATAATCAACAGCCATTTGGGAAAGTATTTTTACTAAATTAGTATACTTTGGGTAAAGTAAGACGTGGCGTTCCGTTGGAAAAGTTGGTCCGGTTTACGTAGCTCAGCTACAGTATCTTAGATGAGTAAGGTAATCCGTAATTCCATTTATACTGATTATAAGTTAGGCTTAGGTTCGCATCGAACCGCTGATTTGTACCATAGCCGACTCCAGCTGTACTGGTCAAGCCGTTTGTAACAGTTTTTCTTTAATACTAAATTCACAATTCCGCCCAATGTGGAAGTACCGAAATATATCAATGCGTTATTTGCGTGAATCGTTCGTAGGTTTCGGTTACTTTCTTCAGGAGTTCGTGCCGCAAAAACTGCGGCGATAAGATCTCAATATCTTCCATATGTTCCATGACCTTCGCCCAAAATTCGCTGTTCGGTCTTATCTTAATTTCAAAAGTCATGGAATTTTCATCCTCGTTTATTTTTTGTTGGGATGCATGCCACGGTTTGGTTTCCACGTAAAAAGCCCGACGCTTTTGCATTGTGAAAGTTATGGTTTCAAGCGGTACTTCCATTACCGTATTTCCGATAACATCTTTAAAGTAATCTTCCCCGTCAAACTTGTGCACGTTCACGAAGGTTTCAGTGGATAACCTCACTTTCCCGATTCTGTCTAGCGGAAAGTTTTGGTACGCCGTTTTTTCTTTATCGTACGCCACGAGTGTCCAACGGTTATTAAACTCCCGTAATTGCACGGGCAGAACAATCCGCTTCTCGGTTTTGTACCCGAACGGCGTATAGTCAATTTCACGGATTCGCTGCTCCGTTACGTAACGGTAAAACTCGTCCAACCGCTCAATATTTTTGGCATTCACGTGTTCAAAAGCTATAAAAGGATTCTCCGAATACCCCGCCGTTCGGACACGTTGTTCAAATTGGAGTAACAACTTATCCAGCTCAAAAAATGCCGCTTCTGACTTTGCCATTTGTCGGACAAACGAAATAACTTCGTCCATTTCGGCAGTATCCACCTCTTCCAACGAGCGTAATAAAGAAAACGGCTTTTGGTAAGCAAACCCTGTAAACCGATGTCCGCTGATTGTTGCCCCCAAATCCCGCAACGTTTGAATATCAGCCCGCACGGTACGTTCGTTAATACTCTCGTCTATTTCAAGTAGATGTTCCACTAATTCATTGGCAGATAAGCTATTGCCATTCCGCAACAGCTGATGGACTTTGAGAATACGTTGCAGTTTCTTTCGTGAAGTTCCTTTATTTGGCATGGTGGCTCAACCTATTTTAAGACAAAAATAAAGAAAAAGCTATCACATACAATAAAAACGTATATGACAATTTGAAGTCGTTTTAAATTGTCATTGTTTTGTGTCGTCAATCAAACGAAAAGACGCAAAACTATGACAACACAGCCAATGACTTCCATCTTCGATTTTGTGAATATCCAACCAACCGATTGCCAGTCAAAGGCTCTATTTCAGTTGGAAGAATTCCTGAGTCGATCAGGAGATTGTCAAGCATTTGTGTTGCGTGGCTCGGCGGGAACAGGTAAAACCACAATGATGAAAACCGTGGTAGAATACCTCAAAGCCACCGAGCTACCCTTTGAGCTTTTAGCTCCGACGGCTAAAGCCGCTAAGGTATTGAGTTCCCGCACCGACGAAATAGCCTCTACAGTGCATCATGTCATTTACAACGCCGAAACCGCCCCCGACGGCACCGTTTTCCTTTCCCGTAAAGTAAATGAATCCGATTTACGGACAATCTACATCGTGGATGAGGCATCTATGTTAGGCGTGCAACATACCATCTCTGAGAACTTCGTAAGCCCAGATGCTATCCTCAACGATTTAGTTCGTTTTGTGAAAGCGGGGCATCCCGAAAACCAACTGGTTTTTGTGGGTGACACCTATCAACTCAGCCCAGTTGGCGAACAGCGTTCGGTGGCTTTATCCGCCCGTGATTTGTTTGAAACCTTTGCGTTATCGACACAGCAAGCAACGTTGAAAACCGTCGTGCGACAAGCTACCGAGTCGCCCGTTTTACGACTTGCCAACGAAATAAAGCAAGCCAAAGATTCCAACCGCAGTTTGTACGCGGTCAAGCCCAATAAATTGGCAAGTAATTCGGCTGCCCTGACTTTTTATTTACATCATTTCAACCGCCACGACTTGAACAGCATTATTCTGATTGGAAAGTCGAACAAAGACGTGAATGACTGGAATAATACCATTCGAGAGGCTCTTTCTTTGGGCGACCGCACCCTTGCCGCAACCGACGTAGTGATGCTAAACGCCAGCCACTACGATGACGCAGGCATACTTATTAAAGGGGAAATGGGCGTGGTAAAACGCATAAATACCGCCATTGAAGAACGGGCGGGCTTACGATTTGCCGATGCCGAAATAGCCTTTGAAAGCCGCACCATTCAGGCAAAAATAATACTCAACTCCTTACTGACGGAGAAAGGCATGGTTGAAGGCGAACTGTTACGCAACCTCAAAGCCGACCGCATGAAACATAACCGCACCTACCGGGCATCAGAAAAAGCCCACGACGACCCGTATATGAGTGCCTTGCAACTGCGTTACGGTTACGCCATCACCTGCCACAAAGCTCAGGGCAGCGAGTGGAAAAAAGTATTATTCACTCCACGCCTACACCCCAACGACCACCATTGGCTCTACACCACCGTAACCCGTGCCAGCGAGCAAGTATTCACTTGGTGGTTTTAGGGTTTAAGTGTAGATTTGTTAGAAATGACGTGACCATGCAAACCTACTCAGTTGATATAGAGGCAGAAGAAACGATGAGTATTTCTCAGGCACCTGTGGATAAAGTAAGAAAGTATTTACCGGTAAAGCCTTTAAAAAAGGCTTATTTGTATTGGTTCTTACGCCCGTGCCGAGGCGACAGCGGAAAGTGACGTGCATATTTTAACGGAACTGGACGAAACAAAGACTATTGGTATGACTGAATTCATCAAAATCATGGACAATCTGGAAGAAATCCTAAAACGTAAAGTTGACTTGGTAACAACTAATGACCTATCACCATATATAAAAACGTTTATTGATGCTGAAAAAATGATAATTTATGAAGCATGAATCACCCAATTTCAAAAAACAAATTTTAGATAATTTCTTAGCTTAATACATGGCACATCTTCAAGGTTTTGGTATTGAAAATTTCAGGGTATTTGGCGAACCTACTTGGTTTGATTTTGCACCTATTACGTTACTTATTGGACCAAATAGCAGTGGAAAAAGTAGCCTTCTGAAAAGCTTACAGCTTCTACAAAATTCTGAAATCGCGATTATCAATAACGGTAGTAGAAATACACTGTCACTTACCGACGAATCTCTCAATTTATTTTCAGAAAAGAATTTCCTCAATAATGCTGAAGACCCTTTTGTTAATTACTATTTCTTATTAGACGACAGTATACTTTTTAAACAAAAACTGTGTTTAAAAATATCATTTGATTTTAGAAGTTCAAGTCAGAGCCAAAGTACTGGGTTAGAGTTGTATTTCTTGAGAGATGAGGACAAATCACTTGTTCCTCTTTTCAAAAATGGTTCACCTCAGGACGACATATTTTTCGATATTTCCTTATTTTTCGAGATGCTGAAACCAAGAGGAAAAGTTAGTGCATTTGGATATGCACGTGCATATTTTGAAGAATTTGATTTTGGGCTATACAAAACACAAATTAGAGAATTTAAGAAAGAAATCAGACTCTCACCTAACCTCCAGTTGTTTTCCGAATTAATGCCTTCTTCAGGTCAATCAATTAAAGATATAAACTCAGAATACGAAAACCTACCCAAACAAGAAAGAGACGGATCAGAAATTGAGGATAAATATATCGATGCAGTAAGTGAAGCGATGGACTTAATAAATGCTGATTTAGGACAGACTCGATTAAAGAAACTATTATTGTATAATGGCTTGCCAATTGAGTTTGCAAGTCATTTCTATACACTAATTCGTATTTCAGATATTAAAGAAAGATTCTCTGTTTTATTAAATCGCTTTAAATACCTTCCTTCAATTAAAGGGCATCAGAAAAGGGCATACCAAGCTAATGACAGTGACCAAATGAACACCATCATAAAAAGCATCGGTCAATATGACGAAGAAAATGACTTTTTAAGGAAATGGGAGAAAGAGTTTAAGTTAAAAGGCAAAATAAAGTGGGGAAGTGATGATAAACTCGGTATTAATTATGTCGAATTAAATGAAAAATCGTTACTCGATTATGGCTTTGGAATATCGCAAATAACATCTATACTATTGACGTTGGATAATTATAGGAGATTTCATACACCCAAGAAAAAGATGACAGAGATTCAAGTAAGGCTATCACCCTTAGTAATTTCTTAAAGAAAAGCGAATACTTACTTAAGAGTGTGTTTTGGAATTTAAACATTTTGCATTAAAGTAAGAACCAGCTACCTTGTTATCGACTAAAACATAAGGTAATGAAAACAAATTTCTCTGAATTCTCTGATTCTCAGTGGGAAGGTAT